>Ga0164242_10000541_pt1 | contig 45545 bp, 40 predicted proteins | sample OricomgcompostMG_FD_108783 | JGI IMG/M metagenome (GOLD analysis project Ga0164242, IMG submission 108783) | Miracle-Growth compost microbial communities from Emeryville, California, USA - Original compost - Miracle growth compost (MG) ... | reverse complement strand
TCGAACACCTTGTCGGCACTCCCCGCGCTCGTCGGATAGCTGATCAGTCCCATCCGATCGAATCCGTGGCTGACCGACCCGGCGGTGCCGAGATTGCCGCCGTTCTTGCTCATCGCGGTGCGCACGTTCGTCGCGGTGCGATTACGGTTGTCGGTCAGCGCCTCGATGATGAGCGAAACGCCGCCAGGGCCGAAGCCCTCATAGCGGATTTCCTCGTAATTCTCTGTATCGCCGCCTGCTGCCTTATCGATCGCGCGTTGAATATTGTCCTTGGGCATCGATTGTGCCCGAGCCGCGTTGATCGCAGCCCTGAGGCGCGCGTTGGCATCCGGATCGGGGATGCCCATCTTCGCCGCGACGGTGATTTCGCGGCTGAGCTTGGAGAACAGCGAGGAGCGCTTTTTGTCCTGCGCGCCCTTGCGGTACATGATGTTCTTGAACTTGGAATGACCTGCCATTGACTGCCTCTGGGATTGGTGTCTCTCGGCGCGAGGATGTTCGTCCTACCGGTTCGTTCCGGCATCGACCGATCCGCCGGAGCCGCTGCAGCCGACTATGCGGCGCGGCGGACCCCGGAACAAGTCGGGGTGACGACGAAAGTCAGATCATGCCGAGCGCCTGCATATAGGTTTCGAGGATTGCTTCCTCTTCCTGATATTCTTCCTTCTTCTTCTTGCGGATCGCCAGGATCTTCTTGATTGCCTTGGGGTCATAGCCGCGACTCTTTGCCTCGGCCATCACGTCCTTGATATCGTCGGCGATGCCCTTCTTTTCCTCTTCGAGCCGCTCGGCGCGCTCGATCAGCAGCCTGAGTTCGTCCGCCGCGACGTGCCCGCCGCCCATGCCCTCGCCACGCTCTTCCGCCATATGTCCTTTCCGCGCGGGCGCTCGCCCGCCTGTTCATGCTGAATCGGTGAAATACCTGCCGCGAAGGAGCGGCCGGCGCGCCCGTCTACGGGGTTACGCGGCCGGGCTCAACCCCGACCGGGCTCGGTCATCGCCGGCGGATCGCTGGCCGGGAAGGTCGCCTCGAGCGCTTGGTCGAGCTCCCCGTCGGCCTTGTTCTTCGCCACGCTCGCCTGCATTCGAGCGAGCTGCTCCGGCGTCGCCTCGTTCTGATGCTGCGCCTTCCATTCTGCATAGGGCATACCGTAGACAGCCTCGCGCGCGCTTTCCCTGTCGAGCGCGCCATTGCTCGCCTCGGCGAGCCAATCGCCGAGGCAATTTCGGCAGAAGCCGGCAAGCCCGATTAAATCCACATTCTGCGCATCGCTTCGCTGCCGCAGATGGAGGACCAGCCGGCGGAACGCTTTCGCTGCCACGGCGTCGTCAATTTCGCTGAGGGTCGCCATTTTTACCTCCGACGGTTGATCCTTGCGAGATAGGGATTAGGGACGAGCCCGCACAACCCACAGGAATTTATATGACCAAGGCCTCCGCCCCCCGCTCGCGCAAGGTGCGCGTGCTCGCGACGCTCGGCCCGGCGAGCAACACGCCGGAGATGATCGAGAGCCTGTTCGCCGCTGGCGCCGACGCCTTCCGCATCAACATGAGCCACGGCGACCAGGATTCGAAAGTCCCGGTGATCGAGGCAATCCGCGCGCTTGAGAAGACCTATGGCCGGCCGACGACGATCCTCGCCGACTTGCAGGGGCCCAAGCTGCGCGTTGGCCGGTTTGCCGGCGGCAAGGTCAAGCTGGAAACGGGCGCGGTGTTCGTGCTCGATCGCGATCCGACGCCGGGCGACGCCACGCGGGTCGAGCTGCCGCACCGCGAGATTTTCGCCGCGGTGGAGCCCGGTGCGCGGCTGCTGCTCGATGATGGCAAGCTAGTGCTGCGCGTCACCGATCACAGCCCTGAGCGAATCGAAACCCTGGTCGAGGTCGGCGGACCATTGTCCAACAACAAGGGGCTCAACGTGCCCGACGTGGTCGTGCCGATGGCGGCACTGACGGACAAGGACCGAAGCGACCTTGCCTTTGCGCTCGAACAGAATGTCGACTGGATCGCCTTGTCGTTCGTGCAGCGGCCCGACGATCTCGCCGAAGCCCGCAAGCTGATTCAAGGCAAGGCGTCACTGCTCGCCAAGATCGAGAAGCCGGCGGCGATCGATCGGCTCGAGGAAATCGTCGAAATGTGCGATGGCGTGATGGTCGCACGCGGTGACCTTGGCGTCGAGTTGCCGCCACAGGACGTGCCGCCGCTCCAAAAGCGCATCGTCGAGGTATCACGCCGGCAAGGCAAGCCGGTGGTCGTGGCGACGCAGATGCTCGAATCAATGATCCATTCGCCGACGCCGACCCGCGCGGAGGTGTCCGACGTGGCGACCGCGATCTACGACGGTGCCGACGCGATCATGCTGTCGGCAGAAAGCGCTGCGGGCGACTGGCCGGTGCAGTCGGTGGCGATGATGAACTCGATCGGCGAGGCGGTCGAGCGCGACCCCAGGCACGGCGACCGAGTCCATTTCACCGTGACCAGGCCAGATCCTACCACCGCCGACGCGATCGCCGAGGCGGCCAAGCAGATCGCCCGCACCGTTTCGGCATCGGCAATCATTTGCTTCACCACCTCGGGGTCGACGGCGCGGCGCGTCGCCCGCGAGCGTCCCTCGGTGCCCGTGATGGTGTTGACGCCGAAAATGGAAACGGCGCGGCGATCGGGCCTGCTGTGGGGCGCTTATGCGGTACACACGCGCGACGTGGACTCGTTCGAGGAAATGGTAGCGAAAGCCAAGCGCATGGCGTTGCGGCACCATATGGCCAAGGCCGGCGACCGCGTAATTGTCATCGCCGGCGTACCTTTCAAGACGCCGGGCTCGACCAACGTGCTTCACGTCGTTCGGATCATCGGCGACGAGCTCAAGAACCATCCCGGCTGAGTAGCGATCGGCGACTTTGTTGCGCTGCACAATTCTGCTTGAAATAGGATCGACCAACGCTTATTGTGCATTGCAGCAATGAGCGAGGAGTCGATCATGGCCAGCACGCCCAAGAAGACCGCCCGGCCGGCCGCGCGCCGTTCGCCGAAAGCGGCTGCCGCGCCCGTTGCTTCGCGCAAAGCGGCTCCGAAGACCGCCGCGCCCGCAGAAAAAAAGCCGATTTACGCCGCCGATCCCGTCATCACGGTCGCCGATGCGACCGCCCGTTCCAAGGAAGCCGAGACCATGGAAGATACCGCCAAGAAGACCACCGCCAAGGCCCAGAGCCTGTTCGCCGAGTTCAACGATCGCGCCAAGGCCGCGGTCGAGAAGGGCACCAAGGCTTTCGACGAATTGAATGACTTCGCCAAGGGCAATGTCGAGGCGGTCGTTGAATCGTCGAAGATCGCTGCCAAGGGCTTCGAGACTTTCGGTCAGGACGCCGCCGAATATGGACGCAAGTCGTTCGAGAGCGCGACCGCCGCACTGAAGTCGTTCGCCGCCGTCAAGTCGCCGACCGAGCTCTTCAAGCTGCAGAGCGACTATGTCCGCTCGGCGTTCGATTCGCTCGTCGCCGAGACTTCGAAGAACACCGAATCGCTGCTCAAGCTCGCTGGTGACATCGCGCAGCCGCTGTCGAACCGCGCCGCTGTCGCCGCCGAAAAGATCAAGATCGCCGCGTAACGGGCGACGCGACTGTAGTCGCACGGGGCGGCCGCCCTTTTTGTCGAAAAGGCGAAATGGGCGCGTTCACGACGCGCGTCGCCTACTCAACATGTCCTGGATGGACAGTCGAACGGGAAGGCTGGCGCCGCCTGTTCAAAAACAGGGTTTACGCCTGCACAGCCCTCTTGCCCTCGGGCGTCGGGTTGCCATATTTTTGTCTTGCCATGTCGCTGAACCCATTCCCTCGAGCGGCCGGGCCCGACGCCGGCGATGACGACGACGGTGAGACCGGCACCGGCCTTGCCACGCGCACGCTGACGCGGACCAAGAAGCCTACTCCCTATCGCGTGCTGATGCTCAACGACGACTACACGCCGATGGAGTTCGTCGTGTTGTGCCTGCAGCGGTTCTTCCGAATGGGCATCGAGGATGCGACGCGCGTGATGCTCCACGTCCACCAGAAGGGCGTCGGGGTGTGCGGCGTATTCAGCTACGAGGTCGCCGAGACCAAGGTGAGCCAGGTCGTCGACTTCGCGCGCGAAAACCAGCATCCGCTGCAATGCACGCTTGAGAAGGCGTAGGCGTTAGCCGCGCCGATGATTGCATCGGCCGGGCCGGAAGCGCCTTGACCGATCTATCTGTCCAATGCCCGCGCGGCCAGCGCATCGCAGTCGGCGTCGGTTGCCCTGGGCTGCTGGTCGCCGGCGATCGACTGGCCGATCGCCTTCAGGATGTTGCCGAACGACTTGGCGCCTTTCTGCAATCGTACTCTCGGGTCCTTGATGGTGCCGCCGACAAGGATCGAGGCGGGCAAGCGCAGCACGCTCTTGGCCTTGGGCGCGCCGGTCAAGCGGATGGACATCGTCTCCTCGGGAAAGCGGATCATACCCTCGCCGCGGGATTGCGCCCGAGTCGTATCGATCACCAGCGGATCGATTGTCCCGGCGCCTTTATGCATCGCCAATCGAATTACGACGCAGCGTAACCCCGCTTCCTTCTGGTCGCCGGTGGTCAGCGTACGAGCGAGGTCGAAGCCAAGCTCCGACCCAAGCTTGGCAGGTAGAACACCGTCGCGCGCGATGAGTCCGACGCGGCCATCGCCATTGCCGACCACCTCACGAAAGGTGCTGCCGCTCCCCACCAGACGCAGTCGTCCGGCCACCGAACCCGTCACGGTGCCGCCGCCGCCGATCAGCGTCGGCAGGTCGGCACCGATCAGATGGAGGGAAATGGTAACCCGCGGCACCGGGGCGTTGCTGCGCTGATCGACCACCATCCGGCCAACGACATGGCCATGCGTCAAGTCGACGCGAAACGGGTCGATGGTCAGCCGGCGATGATCGAGCGACAGCGTGCCGCGCATCGCCTGAAGCGATGACGGTGTTCTCGAAACCAGCCGCCGCACTGTCACTTTAATCACGCCGTCAGCCGGTCCGGTATGCGCAAGATTGATACGCGTATTGGGTACCAATCGGCGACCGATCCTAGCAGTAAGCTCATGCGCCTTCGCCAGTCCCGCATCCGAGGCAAGATCGTCGAAATCCAGCTGGCCGAAGGTGAGCGCGCCATCAATCTTCGTGCGGCCGTCGACGAGCTTGGCGGTAACGTGTCCGGCGAGGTCGGAACGACCGATCGTTCCGTGCAGGTCGGTCAGCGTCCAAGTCGCTTGATCGTGAACGGCGTGCGCGGCGAGACGAACCGGTTGAGTGCCAAACAATCCCGCCTCGACGATCGCATCGATCAGCTTGAGGTCGCTGGCGTGAGCAGTGATGTCGGCTGTCACGTGGCCGGTATCGAGCGGGTGGGCCATTAAGCCTTCGATCGAGATGCCGACTGCATTTCCAGTGATCTGCGCCTGGAATGGCCAGCGCGCGGCGGCATCGGTAATCGCAGGTCCACGCGCCGTGATCGCCACCGGGTGCCCCCAGATCGTGCCGGTGCCGCGTGCGCTGACGCCATGCCGCCGGTCGGCAAGAAGTATCAGCTGCGCCCGCCTGTCCTGCACCGCATCCCGATAGCTGACCTGCGCATCGCTCAGCTCAAGCCGATCCAGGTCCCAGTTCGCCCCCTCTCCGTTGGCTGGTCCAACCGATCGCCAATTCTCGCGCCCCTTTGCATCGCGGACCAACGCCAGGCGCAGGCCGGTAATCGCGATGCTCCTTAGTCGAAACGTACCGAACAGCGCCGAGAAGACATTGAAGCGAACCGCGCCGCGGCTAATCGTCGCAAGATCTCCCTTTCCTGCCCAAGCCGGTTGCGGCACGCGAACGTCGCGAATGATGAGCGTTGGCGTAAAGGAGAAGGCCGTTTCGCGCCGCACCGACCCGATAGTCACGGGTCGGCCGACGCGCCGCGACCAATCGCGCTCGAGGCTCGGCTTGAGCATGCCGAAGGGAAAGAATCCGGCGATCAACAGCAGCAGAATGACGACGGTAGCGAGCGCAACCGCCGCCCAGCGCCATCGCCGGTCGGCGAAAAGATCACGCGGTGCCACGCACGACTCGACGCGCGAGCGATGCGTTCGTTCCGATCTCCTTCAGAAGTCGACCGCAATCCCTTTCAGGGTCCAATCGCCGTAACGCGTCGGGCTGAGAACCATGGGATCGGCGGCCTCGGCCTTGGGCTCAATGGGATCCGGCTTGGGGACCGGTGGGTTCTGCGAAAGGTGCGCTGGTGGCTTTACGTGCGGCGGGCGGCGGCCCATGGGCATTTCTCCCGGCAAGACAGGTGAAAGATTGGCCCAGCGACGCCCGAGATCAAGACGTGACGGCTTCAGCGAGTCTCCCGGCGTGCCGACGCGGCGCGCCGCACTCCGGCTGCTGGACGCGGTATTGCGCCGAGGCCAGGCGCTTGAGGCGGCGCTCGATGCCGCGGCGCGCGACCTCAAGCAGGTCAATGATCGCGCGCTTGCCCACGCTATCGCCGCCGAAGTTTTGCGCCGTCTGCCCGATCTCGACGCACTGATCGATTCGGCGACCGCCAGGCCGCTGCCGGACGACGCCAAGGCGCGTTTTGCCTTAAGGATCGCGCTCGTCCAGGCGCTGGCGCTGGGAACTCCGCCCCATGCCGCGATTGCGACAGCGCTGCCGCTGGTTGAAGGCGGTCCGCGCAAATTGGTCCATGGCGTGTTCGGCACCTTGATGCGGCGGTCCGCAGCACTGCCCGAAGTGCCAGCGCTGCCCGCGCCGGTTGTCGCAAGGTGGCGAGCGGCCTGGGGCGAGGAGATGGTCGAGGCCGCGGCCCGTGCGATCGCTTCGCCGCCGCCGCTCGACCTGACACTCAAGGATGCTGAAGCCACGGGAACGCTGCTCGGCCGTGTCGGCGGCATCAGCCTATTTCCCGGAAATATCCGGCTTGCCGAACACGGGCCGGTTCCTCAAGTGGCCGGCTATGCCGAAGGTGCCTGGTGGGTGCAGGACCTTGCCGCCTCGCTACCGGCGCGGCTGATCGGCGCCGGTTCAGGCTCGGCAATCGATGTCTGCGCCGCGCCGGGCGGCAAGACCATGCAACTCGCTTCTGCCGGATGGCGGGTGACCGCGATCGACATCGCAGAAAATCGCCTGGGACGACTTTCCGACAACCTGGCGCGCACCGGCCTTGCGGCCGAGGTGATCGCCACCGACGCGCTCGCATGGCAGCCGTCCACTCGTGCCGACGCGGTGTTACTCGATGCGCCCTGCAGCGCGACCGGTATCTTCCGTCGGCATCCCGACGTGCTCCATCGCGCCTCGCCGGCCTTGATCGAGGATGCGGGCGCGCTCCAGGCACGATTACTCGATCGAATCGCGAGTTGGGTGAAACCGACGGGGGTGTTGGTCTACGCCGTTTGTTCACTCGAGCCGGCCGAGGGCGAAGCGCAGATTGAACGCTTTCTCGCAGAGCACGGCGAGTTCTCGCTTGAGCCAATCCGCGCGGACGAGCTGCCGGGCGGCATCGCCGCCGATCCGGGCGGCTGGCTGCGCACCCTTCCGGGCGTGCTTGGCGCCGAGGGCGGCTGTGATGGTTTCTTCGTCGCGCGGCTGAGACGATCGCTGATCTGATGGGACCGTCCAACGAGGCGGAGCCGAGACACCGTTGAACTCACGCCACCTTGCGGGCGCATCGCGTCATGTTACATGCAAAACCGCATGACCAAGCCCGTCCGTATCGCCCCGTCGATCCTCAGCGCCGATTTCGCCCGCCTCGGGGACGAAGTCCGCGCAATCGAAGCAGCCGGCGCCGACTGGGTGCATATAGACGTGATGGACGGTCATTTCGTCCCCAACATTTCGATGGGACCGGTGGTGGTGAAGGCACTGCGCCCCGTGACCACGCTACCCTTCGACGTTCATTTGATGATTTCCCCGGTTGACCCCTATCTCGACGCGTTCGCAGAAGCGGGAGCCGACACGATCACGATCCATCCCGAAGCGGGGCCGCACATCCACCGCTCGCTTCAGCATATCAAGTCACTGGGCAAGCGTGCCGGGGTGGTGCTCAATCCGGGGACCCCGGCGAAGATGCTCGATTACCTCGTGGATCTTGTCGATCTCGTGCTGGTGATGAGCGTTAACCCCGGCTTCGGCGGGCAAAGCTTCATTCCAAGTCAGCTCCGCAAGATCGAGGCGATCCGGACGATGATCGACAAGTCGGGGCGCGACATCGATCTGGAAGTCGACGGCGGCATCGACGCCGAGACGGCGCGCGAGGCGATAGCGGCCGGCGCCGACGCGCTGGTTGCCGGCACTGCTACCTTCAAGGGTGGACCGGAGCGCTACGCCGCCAATATCCGCGTCCTGAGGGGCAGGTGAGCGACCGCCCGACGCGCGAGACCGCCGCCGACGGGATCGATGAGGGCAAGCGGCTGATTCGCCTTGGTTCGGACAAAGGGCTGTCGCTTGCCGAGCGCCTGTCCGAACGCTTCGCGAGACTCACCTGGCGTACGCCGATCCACAACCTGCGTCTGCGCGGTCGTTATCCGCTCAAGCTGATCGCGGTGCCCGACGATCCGTTCCTCGGCGATGTGCGACGCGGCAATGCGCTGATGAAGGGGATGCTGACGATTGCCGGTGAAGGGCGAGCGATAGACCGCATCAACCTCGCCCATCCTGATTTCTCGCTCCGCTTCGCCGAACATCTGCACAGCTTCTCCTGGTTGCGCGACTTGTCGACCGTCGCGACACGCGCACAGGCGACGCCGATCGCTGAATATTTGATGCAGAAGTGGCTCGACGCCCACGCAGACCACGTGTCGGAGCCTGCCTGGCGCCACGATCTGGTGGGGCGCCGAATGTTGCTCTGGGCAGCACACGCGCCGCTGATCCTGTCGTCAACCGACCTGGTTTATCGCTCGGCGGTGCTCAACGCCTTCGCGCGCGGCGCACGGCATATCGATCGCCGCGCCGACAAGCTCGCGGTGGGGGTGCCGCGCATCGCGGCATGGTGCGGCACCATCGCCGCCGGCCTGCTGATCCCAGGCGGCGACACGCGACGGATATTCGGCGAAGCCGGGCTCACCAAGGCACTTGAGGCCTCCGTCTTCGAGGACGGCGGCGCGGTCTCGCGCTCACCAGCGGCGCAACTCGACATCATCATGCTGCTGACGATGCTGCGCGAATGTTATGCCGCTCGCCGCAAGGAGGCGCCGGCCGCGCTGGAAATGACGCTGGCGCGAATGGTCCCGGCGTTGCTCGGTCTGACGCACGGCGACCGCAGCCTGTCGAGCTGGCAGGGAAGTGGCCCCGTACCCGCCGAGCGGCTCGACCAGATCATCGAGGCCACGGGCATTCGCACCCGGCCACTCAAGCAAGCGCGTGAATGGGGCTACCAGCGCCTCGCGGCGCAAAAGACGGTAATAATCGTGGACGCCGCGCCGCCGCCGGTCGCCCGCTTGATGCACGCCGGTTGCGCCTCGACGCTGGCGTTCGAGATGTCCGACGGGCCCGCACGGCTGATCGTAAATTGCGGCGGAGCACGCGCCACGGTTGCGCAGCTGCCTGACACACTCGTCCAGGGGCTACGCAGCACCGCGGCGCATTCGACGCTGGTGCTGGCTGACAGCAATTCGACCGCAGTACTGGCCGACGGGATGCTCGGCAAGGGAGTCGGCGAGGTCGAACTCACTCGCGAGGAAAGCGACGCCGCCAGTCGAATCGAAGCGAGCCACGACGGCTATGCGCGCCGCTGCGGTTTCATTCATCGTCGCCAGCTCGTCCTCACCAGCGACGGGCGCGAGCTGCGCGGCGAAGACATGCTGCTGCCCTCGGGGCGCCGCCGCAAACTGGCAAGTGCACCGTTCGCGGTGCGCTTCCACCTCGGGCTCGGCGTCCAGGTGTCACCGACCGCCGACGGCATGGCAGCGCTGCTGCGATTGCCGGGCGGCGCAGCATGGCAGTTCCGTTGCAAAGGTGGCGCGCTCACGGTCGAGCCCAGTTTGTGGATAGACGGCGACGGCCGACCGCAGGCGACACAGCAGCTCGTCGTTACCGGCACGACGCCGGCGGGCGGCGCTAATGTCAGCTGGGCCTTGAAGCGTGCGACGTGACGCGCCACAGAGGCGGCGAACCCAACCGCCGTTCAGGCCGAGCACAGTCGAAGCCTGATCAGCTTCTATGCTCGTCTTAAGCTCCGCTCGGGCGAACCGATGAAAAGGCCTGACATGACCGAGATCACCATCAAGCGCGCCCTCCTGTCGGTTTCGGACAAGGCTGGCATTGTCGATCTCGGCAAGGCGCTTGCGGCAAAGGGGATCGAGCTCGTCTCAACAGGTGGCACCGCCAAGGCACTGCGTGACGCGGGGCTCGAGGTGCGCGACATTTCGGACCTCACCGGCTTTCCCGAGATGATGGACGGCCGGGTCAAGACGCTCCACCCGAAGGTGCACGGCGGTCTGCTCGCGGTCCGCGACGACCCCGAACATGCAGCTGCCATGAAGACGCATGATATCGGCGCGATCGACCTGGTGGTGGTGAACCTCTACCCGTTCGCCAAGACCGTGGCGAAGGGCGCAGCTCGCGACGAGATCATCGAAAATATCGATATTGGCGGCCCGTCGATGGTGCGTTCGGCAGCGAAGAACCATGCCTATGTCGCGATCGTCACCGACCCGGCGGATTATGCCCTGGTCGAAACCGGCACGACGACACTCGATGATCGCAAGAAGCTGGCCGCCAAAGCCTTCGCCGGCACGGCGGCTTATGACGCGGCGATCTCGTCCTGGTTCGCCTTCGCCGATCAAGGCGAGAGGTTCCCCGAGACGCTTTCGGTCCCGCTCAAGCGTTCCGAGCCATTGCGCTACGGCGAGAACCCGCATCAGTCGGCGGCGCTCTACCTGCCGATGGGACCGTCGGCACGCGGCATAGCGCAGGCGAGTCAGGTGCAGGGCAAAGCGCTAAGCTACAACAACTACAACGATGCCGACGCGGCGCTAGAGTTGTTGACAGAGTTCCGCGAGGGCCCACCGACCTGTGTGATCGTCAAGCACGCCAATCCCTGCGGCGTCGCCACCGCCGAGACGTTGCTGGAGGCCTATAAGGCCGCGCTCGCCTGCGACACGGTGTCGGCGTTCGGCGGTATCGTTGCACTCAACCGACCCCTCGACGAGGAAACGGCGTCGGCGATCAGCGAAATCTTCACCGAGGTCGTCTGTGCACCCGATGCCTCGGAAGCGGCAAAGACGGTGTTCGCGAAGAAGAAGAATCTGCGCCTGCTGCTGACCGGGGGGCTTGCCGATCCGGCTCGACCGGGTCTTCAACTGAAGAGTATCGCAGGCGGGATGCTGGTGCAGTCGCGCGACGACGCGCTGATCGAGGGCGAGCTCAAGGTCGTCACGAAGCGCGCACCGACGCCACAGGAGCTGGCCGATTGCCGCTTCGCTTGGACCGTCGCCAAGCACGTCAAGTCGAACGCAATCGTCTATGCCAAGGGCGGCAGCACCGCGGGAATCGGCGCCGGCCAGATGAGCCGAGTCGAATCGGCGCGAATCGCCGCCTGGAAGGCGAAAGACGCTGCCGACAAGGCAGGCTGGGCCGAGCCTCGCACGATCGGCTCGGCAGTCGCCTCGGATGCCTTTTTTCCTTTCGCAGACGGCTTGCTGACTGCGGTGGAGGCGGGCGCGACGGCGGTGATCCAGCCGGGCGGCTCGATCCGGGACGACGAGGTGATCGCCACGGCTGACGAGGCAGGACTGGCGATGGTGTTCACCGGGATGCGCCACTTCCGACACTGATGAGCGTTACGCGGGACGCGTTTCGGCCCGGGTTTCGTCCCAAAACCGATCGCGGCTGCATTGCAATACCACGGTCCTTGCGAAGAGGTTTATGCTGACGCTCAGACCGGCAGCGTCGCCTCTTCCGGCCTCGGCAGCTTTTTGAACAGCTTGCGGTCCTCCGGTCCGAACGCCCAGCGCCAGATCACGAAGCCATAGGCTACGACGATCGCCGGGATGCCGAATACCAGTTCGGCCCATTCGAAGCGATGAGGCAGCGACGTAAACAATGTGCCCGCCGCAATTGCCGCTGCTGACGCCCAAACCAGTGGCCAGCGAAATCCCGCGACCCGCGCCTTGAGAATACCCTTGAGCAGGGTCGCCTTGATCGTTGAGGTGATCGCTACCGAGACCATTAGCGCCACCGCCGGTCCCGCCGCCTGGTAGTTGGTCGGCCAATGAAGTGCGCGCATCGCGAAGATGAGCGCGAAGCTCAGCACGATCTGTACCCCGAGCATCGCCAGGGAGATCATCAGGTTGCGGTGCCGGGCGACATAAACCAGCGCCGATTCGCACACCGTCCCGGTCGAGGCGAGCACCTCTGCGATCAGCAAGAATGCCATCGCCGCGGTGCCCGCGACGAACTCCGGGCCCACCACGCCCATCACCGCCTTGCCGGGAATCGCACCCATTAGCGCGATCACCGCCTGTGCCGCGATCGTCCAGAAGGCGACCTGCCGAATCTGGTTGGCGACAGCGGCGAAGTCGTTTTCGGCGAGGCTCTTGGTAATCACCGGCCCCATCACCGGCTCGAAGCTGGTCTTTAGCTTCTGCGGTAGCGAGGCGATTTGCTGCGCCATGTAATAGATGCCGACGATCTTTGGCGCGAACAGCAGCCCGAGGATGAAACGGTCGACGTTGCGCGTCCCCCACTCGATCGCGTCGGCACCGGCGAGCGGCACGTTTTGACGGGCAAGCGCCAGCAGCGGCCGGATTCGCGGGCTCCAGCCGTGGGGCAAGCCGTAGCTTTTCACGAAGGGAATCACCGAGGCGATCATCGCCGCCGCCATCGACGCAACATAGGCGAGGACCAGCCCGTCATGGAACGAGACGTATGACATCACCCAGGCGCCGATCGAAATCGTCCACGGTTCGACCACTGCACGCGCGGTAACCGTTGCCTTGATATTGTGCTGATACGCGAGCGCGGCGAGGCTGACATCGGACCAGGCGCTAGCGAAGATGATGCACGGCAGGAATCGGTCGAGTCCGTGGATGTCGCTGTCCGGGTACATGACCTGCGGGAAAGCAATCAGGACTATACTGGCAATCAGCGAGACGACGAAGGCGACCACCATTGCATCCCACACGACGTGGGAATGCGGACGGTCGGCGCGGGCCAGCGCCTGGGCCAGCCCTCGCTTGAGCCCGAGCGTGGCGACCAGCGCTGCGAGCTCGACCACGACCACGGCGAGTGCGAACCGTCCGACCAAATCGGGTCCGTAGATGCGGCCGGCGATGAACAGGAACGGGATGCGCGCGAACAGCCGAAGCACAAAGCCGGCGACGTTGGTGCGGCCCCCTTTGGCGAGCGCGGCAATGTCGTCGTCAGGTGAGCGGGTCACAACCACCCACCCGTTCGAGCCGAGCCTGTCGAAGACGCGTTCTTCTTGTCACGCAAAAGGAAGAGCAGCCCGTCGACAGGCTCCGGACGAACGGAATTTCCGCGTCGGCTTTGAACACTCAATGCGCCGCCCCCCAGCTGTTGCCCGTGCCGATTTCGACGCCGAGCGGCACCGACAGCCTGACCGCCGGTTCGGCGGCGGTCGCCATGACATGCTCGATCACCGGCCGTGCGCGCTCGACGTCTCCTTCGGGCAGCTCGAACACCAGTTCATCGTGCACCTGGAGGAGCATACGAACGTTCGGAAGGCCGGCCTCGGCAAGCGCCGGCCCCATTCGAGCCATCGCACGCTTGATTATGTCGGCGCTCGTGCCCTGGATCGGCGCGTTGATCGCGGCGCGCTCCGCTCCCTGGCGCTCGTGCTGGACCTTTGACTTGATCCGCGGGAAGTGCGTCTTGCGGCCGAATAAAGTTTCGGTGAAGCCGCGCTCGCGGACATGCGTAAGCGTTTCGGCGATGTAGCGATTGATGCCGGGAAAGCGCTGGAAGTAGGTGTCGATCATCGCCTGCGCTTCTTCGGGCGTCACGTCGAGTCGGCCGGCGAGGCCCCAGCGCGAAATGCCGTAGAGAATCGCGAAATTGATCGTCTTGGCGCGTCCACGCGTGTCGCGGTTGACTTCACCAAACAACTGCACCGCGGTGATCGAGTGGATGTCATCGCCCCGCGCAAAGGCTTCGCGCAAAGCCGGCACGTCGGCCATGTGCGCGGCGAGGCGCAGTTCGATTTGCGAATAGTCGGCGGCGAGAATGACGTTGCCGGGTTCCGCCACGAAAGCATCGCGAATCTGGCGGCCGACCTCGGTCCTAATCGGAATGTTCTGGAGGTTTGGATCGGTCGAGGACAAGCGTCCGGTCTGTGCGCCGGTCAGGCTATAGCTGGTGTGAACTCGGCCCGTCTCGGGATTGATCTGCGCTTGCAGCGCATCGGTATAAGTCGACTTCAATTTGGTGAGCTGCCGCCAATCGAGCACCAGCCTCGCGATCTCGGCCCCCAGCGGTGCGTCCTTGTCGGCGGCGAGCCGCTCCATTTCATTGACGTCGGTCGAATAGACTCCCGACTTGCCCTTGCGTCCGCCCTTCAGGCCGAGGCGCTCGAACAGCACGTCGCCCAATTGCTTGGGGCTGCCGATCGTGAAAGGCCCTCCGGCACGCTCATGGATAGTCTTTTCCAGGTCGGCGATCTGGTGCGCGAACTCGGTCGATAGCCGCGACAGCGCCTCGGCGTCGACCTTGACGCCATGCCGCTCCATCCTTGCCACAACATGGGCGAGGGGGCGGTCGACCATCTGGTAGACGCGCGTGCCGCCCTCGGCAGGCAATCGCGCCTTGAAGCGGTTCCAAAGGCGCAACGTCACGTCTGCGTCCTCGGCGGCATAGCGTGTCGCCGCCTTGAGATCGACCTCGTGGAAGCCGAGCTGCTTTTTCCCCGTGCCCACCACGTCCTTGTAGGCGATGCAGCTGTGAGACAGGTGGGTCGCTGCAAGCTCGTCCATGCCATGCCCGTGGAGGCCGGCGTCAAGGTCAAAGCTCATCAGGATCGTGTCGTCGTAAGGCGTGACGTCGATCCCGCAACGGCCAAGGACGGTCAGGTCGTACTTGAGGTTATGGCCGATCTTGAGGACGCTTGGGTCTTCGAAAAGCGGCTTGAGCTTCGCCAGCGCCGCGCTGCGCTCGATCTGCGGCGGGCGCTCGGCGAACATGTCGCTGCCGCCATGACCGAGCGGAATGTAGCAAGCGCGATTGGGCGCGAGCGCCATCGACACGCCGACGAGGTCGGCGCAGGTCGCATCCTTACCGGTTGTTTCGGTGTCGATCGCCAAATACCCTTGATGGCGCGCTTCGGCGATCCAGCGGTCAAGCGCCGCGGTATCGACGACCGTTTCATAGGCATCGTGGTCGCACGGCGGCTCCTCGGGCAGCACGACATTGGCTGCCGGCGCCGCGGTGACCGGCTGATCGGCGACCGCCCCCAGGCGCGCCAGCAGCGACTTGAAGCCGTGATGTTCGAGGAAAGCCTTAAGTGGCGCCTCGGGAATGCCCTGCAGCGTCAATTCTTCGAGCGGGTGTTCCAGTGGCACGTCACGCGCCAGCTCGACCAGCTTGCGCGACAGCCGCGCCATTTCGGCATGTTCTAACAGGTTGTCGCGCATCTTCGACGGCTTCATACCGGGGGCAGCGGCAAGTACCGTTTCAACATCGCCAAACTCGCGAATCAGCTCGGAGGCGCGCTTGGGGCCAATTCCGGGCACGCCAGGTACATTGTCGACGCTGTCCCCCATCAGCGCCAGCACCTCGCCGAGCTGCGAGGGCGGCACGCCGAATTTTTCGACGACATATTCTGCGCCCAGCCGGCGGTTGTTCATAGTGTCGTAAAGATCGAGCCCCGGCTCGATCAGCTGCATGAGGTCCTTGTCAGAACTGACAATAGTGACTTGCCAGCCTTGGGCCAGCGCCGCCTTGGCATAGCTGGCGATGAGGTCGTCTGCCTCCCAGCCGTCCTCCTCGATGCATTTAAGCGAGAAGGCGCGCGTGGCATCGCGGATCATCGGAAATTGTGGGACCAGGTCTTCGGGCGGTGGTGGGCGATGAGCCTTGTACTGGTCGTACATGTCGTTGCGGAAGGTGTGACTCGATTTGTCGAGAATCACCGCCATGTGGGTCGGCCCATCGGCCTTGTGGAGCTCGTCCGCAAGCTTCCACAGCATCGTCGTATAGCCGTAGACCGCGCCGACCGGCTCGCCGCGGATATTGGTCAGCGGCGGCAAGCGATGATACGCGCGGAATATGTAGCCGGAGCCGTCGACCAGGTAGAGATGGTTGGGCATGTCGCCCGGCGGTCTAGCGCACGGGCGGGCGGAGACAAACTAGTTTGCGCCGTGCCCACCCATATGATTGTCGCCCTGTTGCGCGATTGCCATGGGCCGCTCGCGATTGGAGGCGACGATCGCCGCCGCCACGTCCTGGATCAGCTTCTGTCGCTCGCGTACCGGACGGTGGCTGTCGCCGATCATCACCGCCACAGTATAAACTCGGCCGTCGGGAGCAGTGATGATGCCAACGTCATTGAATCCTGCGGTGCGGCCGTCCCAATCCTGCCCGGTCCCGGTCTTGTGGGCGATTTGCCAATCGTGCGGAAGGGCATATTTGAGTCGCGCCCAGCCGGTCTTACAGTCGCTCATCGTCGCCAACAGCCAGCGTGTTGAGGCGGGCGAGAGCAACTCTCCCTTGACCAGCCGCGCCAGCGTATCGACGATTGCATCGGGTTGCGCGCCGTCCATCGGATCGGCGACATAGGCATCGAACGCCGCCTCGCGAACGCTTGGCGTCAGTCGCGCGCGGGCATCTTCGAACGCCATTCCGTAGGAATATTCGGGCTTCCACGTGAGACCCGCGGTCGCGGCCTGCTTCAATTTCTCACCGGGGCCGACACGAATACCGACGATGCCCTTGCGCGCGAACATCGCGACGGTGGCGTCCGGACCGCCGGCGGCGTTTAGGATGCGATCGTTGGCGGTGTTGTCGCTGGTGGTGAGCGCCCGGTAATCAAGGTCGCCGATCGTGGTGTGGTAACCATCGCCCTTCAGCGCCAACATCGCCACCGGCTGATGGAAGACGGTGAGATCGTCGCGGGTCACGGTGATCGGATCGCTGAGCCGCAACTTGCCGCGGTCGACAGCGTCAAGCATGGTCATGCCGACCCACAATTTGCTGACGCTCTGCTGGGGCAAATAAAGGTCGCCGTGGCTTTGCACCACCCAGCCGTCGTTGACGCTCTCGACTGCAATCCCAACGCGGCCGCCAAACTGGTCACCGAGCGCGTGGATAGTCGCCTGCAGCGCCTGCGGCGGCTGCGGCCGAACCGGCGCAGGCGGCACCGGCATTTGAACATGATAAGACCGTGGGGCTGGGATCAGTGTGGCCACTCGGCTGCCGACCGCCCCGTCGGACTTGCAGCCGGCGAGCACCACCGCCGCCGCCATCGCCGCGGCGGCCGCTGCGACACGCCATTGTCTAGGTTCGACCCGCATTATCCTACGCCCCACACGTTGGTATTAGAATCATGCGGGTTTGCAGCTGAACAACCTATAGCGGACTGCTCCCGCTGCGACGAACACCCTGCAGGATACGCCGAGTTGAGGTTTGAGGGCACGCTAAGGCACCAGGATGGTGTCAACCGCATCCGGCAGCATCTCGGGAAAGTCGAGCGTGTAGTGTAGGCCGCGGCTTTCGTGCCGGTGGAGTGCAGAGCGGACGATCAGATCGGCGGTCTGCAGGAGGTTACGCAGTTCGATGAGATCGGGCGTTACGCGGAAATGGCCGTAATAATCCGCAACCTCATCGGTCAACATCTTGATGCGGTGGGCGGCGCGCTCAAGCCGCTTGGTGGTGCGCACGATGCCGACGTAATTCCACATGAACCGCCTGATTTCGGTCCAGTTCTGCTTGATGACGACTTCCTCGTCGGAATCGGTGACCCGGCTTTCGTCCCACGGCCGGATCGGCGGCGGCGGCGCGAGATCGTCCCAATGGCGATCGATATGCCGTGCGACGGCTTCGCCGAACACGAAACATTCGAGCAGCGAATTGGAGGCCAGTCGATTGGCGCCGTGGAGACCCGATTGCGTCACTTCTCCGGCGGCGTAGAGATGCGGCAGGTCGGTGCGGCCGTCGCGGTCGATAACCACTCCGCCACAAGTGTAATGCTGAGCGGGGACGACCGGGATCGGCTCCCTCGTCATGTCGATGCCGAGGCCGAGCAACTTCTCGTAGATTGTGGGAAAGTGCGCCTTTACGAAAGCCGGCCCGCGAGCGCTGATGTCGAGATGGACAAAATCAAGGCCATAGCGCTTGATCTCGGCATCGATCGCACGCGCCACCACATCGCGCGGCGCGAGCTCCATGCGCTCGGGATCGTAATAGGTCATGAAGCGCTTGTGGGTGGTCGGGTTAATCAGTCGCCCGCCTTCGCCGCGCACCGCCTCGGTGATGAGGAAATGCTTCACATCCAGGTTGTAGAGACAGGTCGGGTGAAACTGCATCATCTCCATGTTGGAGATGCGGCAGCCTGCCCGCCACGCCATGGCGATCCCGTCGCCAGTCGCACCGCTCGGTGCTGTTGAAAAGAGGTAGGTGCGCCCCGCCCCGCCGGTCGCCAGGATCGTCGCATTGGCGGTAAACAACTCGACATGACCCGTGGCACGGTTGACGGCGTATACGCCCCAGACGTTGCCGGCGCCCGAATAGCGTTCCTCATGCCGGCTGGTCGCGAGATCGATGGCGACGCGATTGGGCACCAAGGCGATGTTGGGATGCGCTTCGGCGGCGTGCTGCAGCGCTTCCTGCACCGCCCAACCGGTGGCATCGTTGACATGGACGATGCGGCGGTGACTGTGACCGCCCTCGCGGGTGAGGTGGAGACTGCCGCCGTCGGTGTTGAACGGCACACCCAGTTTGACCAGTCGCTCGATCGCCGCCGGCGCGTTCTCGACGACGAACTCGACAATCGCGCGGTCATTGAGGCCCGCGCCTGCGATCATCGTGTCCTCGATATGGCTCTCGAACGTGTCGCCAGGCTCGAGCACCGCGGCAATGCCGCCTTGGGCGTGCGCTGTCGAACCCTCGTTGAGTTGCCCTTTGGCGAGCACCGTCACCTTGAATCGGTCGGCGAGATTGAGCGCCGCGGTAAGACCGGCTGCGCCCGAGCCGATGATAAGAACGTCACTGGTAGCGGTCATGGCCTCGATCCCGAGGTGAATGGAAAAATGGAGAATGTCGCGCGGTTTCGCGCGAGAGATGGATAGATGGCCGGGATCGGAGGATCGAACAAAGACGTATCGAGGCCGTAACCTCCCTCGCTTGGGGGCGAATTAACAACCTTGGTTGAGCGACGTTCGCTGCCGCCATTCGAGCCGAAAACTTTCCTGAAAAGGCAGGGGAATACACCAGCGTTGAACCGACGGCGCCGATCCTTCCGCGAATCTCGCGCGAGAGCGACCCTACCCATTTACTGAGCGCGTCAGGTTCAGGAACACGTCTTCCAGGTCAGCTTCTTTTGTCGAGACATCGACGATGCCGTAGCCGTCGGCCTGGACTGCAGCGAGCACTTCCCCGGCGTTGACCTTGTCCTTGGCGTAGGTGATCGCCAATACGCGATCGTCCTTGACCTCGATCTTCTCGAAGCAGCGGTTTGCCGGGGCGACGGCGATGTCGCGATCGACGGTCACCTCGACCAGCTTTTCCTGGGTCATGTTGACTAGCGTGCGGGTCGGCTGGTTGGCTATCACCTTGCCATGGTTGATGATCGCGATGCGATCACACAGCTGCTCGGCTTCCTCCAGATAGTGGGTGGTCAACACCACCGTCACGCCGGCATCGTTCAGTGAACGGACATAGGTCCAAAGCTGCTGGCGCAGTTCGATATCGACGCCTGCGGTCGGTTCGTCGAGGACCAGGACGGGAGGCGAATGGACCATGGCCTTCGCCACCATCAGCCGCCGCTTCATGCCACCCGAGAGGGTGCGCGAATAGGCGTTCGCCTTGTCTTCGAGATGCACCGCGCGGAGCAGCTCCATTGATCGGCGCTTGCCCTTTGGAACCCCGTAGAGGCCGGCCTGGATTTCCAGCGTCTCGAAGGGCGTGAAGAAGGGATCGAACAGGATTTCCTGGTTGACGATGCCGATCGAGACCTTGGCATTGCGCGGATGCTGGTCGATGTCGAAGCCCCAGATCGACGCGCGCCCGCTGGTTTTGTTGACCAGCCCCGCCAGGATATTGATCAGCGTCGACTTGCCGGCTCCGTTCGGCCCGAGCAGGCCGAAAATCGAACCACGCGGCACCTCGAACGAGACATCGGTGAGCGCCTGCTTGCCGCCTTCGTAGATTTTGTTGAGCTGCTCGATAGCGATCGCGGCGTCGGTCATGGGGGGCGTTTAGGGCGGTAGAGGGCGCTCGCCAAGTTTCATAATCCTGATCGCGGCGAAAGCTGGCCTTCCCGGTGGAGAGATCCGGCTTTGGCTGACATGTTGGATTGGGGTTTGGAGATTGCCCCGAGCTTTTCGCCTTGCTATCGGCCCGTTCCATGAAACCGCCGCCCGAAACCATCCGAGTCACCCATCGCCGCATCGCCTGTGACGGTACCGGCAACGGCCTGCCCGCCGCGCTTGGACATCCGCGCGTGTTCCTCGAGATTGACGAGCACGGCTACGTCGATTGCGGCTATTGTGACCGACGGTTTATCCTGGTGGGCGGCCCGGCCGACGGCGCGGACCAGGCGGCGTTGCCCGATATCGCTTCGGGCGCGAGCCCGTCCGGCGAGGCGAGCTAGTTCGCACCTCCTCGGCGCGAGCAGGAGCCCGGCCCTAGACCAGCGCTGGAAGGCGTTCGCGAGTCCGGGCGCTGACCTCATAGGCGCTCCGGTCCTTAGACAATGCGGATAATGCCCCTATATCGGCTGGCATGACACTGCCCACCGACCCCCGCTCGTTCCTTTATCGCACCGACACGCTCGATCCCGAGTCCGCGCAGCGCCTCGCGGCCGAGACGCTGGCCACGGCCGACGACGGCGAGCTTTACCTGCAATATCGCAAAAGCGAGGCGTTCGGCTTCGACGACGGGCGACTGAAGAACGCAAGCTTCGACACGCAAGCCGGGTTTGGCCTGCGCGCCGTCTCGGGCGAGATGACCGCCTTCTCGCACGCCAACGAACTCAGCGCCGCCGCGATCCGGCGCGCTGGCGAGACGATGGCGTTGATCGATCCTTCAGCACGAGCCAAAGCAAGCGCACCGCACGGAACCAACCGCCATCTCTATACCGACGCCGATCCGATCGATCTTGTGCCGTTTGCCGACAAGGTAAACCTATGCCAGGCGATCGATGCCGCTGCCCGAGCGCGCGACCCGCGCGTCTGCCAGGTTTCGGTCGGTTTGTCAGGCTCTTGGAGCGTGGTCGAGATCGTGCGGCCCGACGGTTTCGTCGCCACCGATGTCCGGCCGCTGGTGCGCTTGAACGTTTCAATCGTGGTCGAGGCAAACGGGCGGCGAGAGACGGGCAGCTTTGGCATCGGCGGGCGCTATCTCTACGACCGGCTGATGGGCGATGACGTTTGGAACCGCGCGATCGACGAAGCGCTCGCACAGGCGCTCGTTAATCTGGAGTCGGTCGATGCGCCGGCCGGCGAGATGACGGTGCTGCTCGGCCCCGGCTGGCCCGGCGTGCTACTACACGAGGCGGTGGGACACGGGCTGGAAGGCGATTTCAACCGCAAGGGCACGAGCGCTTTCTCGGGGCGAATTGGAGAGCGCGTGGCGGCGCCGGGAGTGACGGTGGTCGACGACGGCTCGATCCTCGACCGGCGTGGCTCACTCTCGATCGACGACGAGGGCACGTCCACGCAGGAGAATGTGCTGATCGAGGACGGTATCCTGAAAGGCTATATGCAGGACCGGCTCAACGCGCGCCTGATGGGTGTCCAGCCCACTGGCAATGGGCGGCGCGAGAGCTTCGAGCACGCGCCGATGCCGCGGATGACCAACACCTTCATGCGAGCTGGAAAGGATGATCCCGCCGAGCTGATGCGCCGCGTCAAAAAGGGCATTTACGCCAAGGCGTTCGGGGGCGGGCAGGTCGATATCGTCTCGGGAAAGTTCGTCTTCTCGTGCACCGAGGCGTATCAGATCGAGGACGGAAGGCTGGGCGCGCCAATCAAGGGCGCGACGCTGATCGGCGACGGGCCGACGGTACTGACCAAAGTGATTGGCATCGGCAATGATCTCGCGCTCGACGAGGGAATCGGCACCTGCGGCAAGGCGGGCCAGGGCGTCCCGGCGGGGGTTGGACAACCTACACTGCTGGTCGAGGGCCTTACGGTCGGCGGGACAGCAGTTTAGGGCGCGCGCCCGTCCTCAAGCTGGACGACGGCGAATGACGGTTTTCGCCACGCTTCAACTCCGCTCGGCACGAGTGGTGATTGGTGGTTATCGAATTCAACCGAAGCGCCGACTCAGCGCCTCGACGATCGCCTCCACCGCTTCCTCGACCGATCCCGCGTTGACGATTGTGATCGCATGCTCGTCGGGGTCGGGTCGTTCGAGCGTCGCAAGCTGACTGTCAAGCAGGCTCGCCGGCATGAAATGACCCTTGCGGCCAGCATCGCGCTGACGCAGAACTTCGAGGGGCGGATCGAGCATGACGAACAGCGTGTCGGGTGCGGCACGGCGCAGCCGGTCGCGATAGCCGCGTTTCAGCGCAGAGCAGGCGATCACGCCGCCTTCCTCATGGTCGGCGAGCCACTGGGCAACGCGATCGAGCCACGGCGCGCGGTCGGCGTCGTCGAGCGGATGGCCGGCTTTCATCTTATCGATATTGGCCTGGGGATGGAGCACGTCGCCGTCGATAAAAGGACATCCAAGCCGTCGTGCCAACGGCTTGCCGATCGCGGTCTTGCCCGAAGCGCTGACCCCCATCACCACGATCGGCGGCATCGAAACGCCAACTTTCAGCGGTCGCGCCGGCCGAGCAGCCGCAGACGCAACGCGTTCAACTTGATGAAGCCCGCCGCGTCGCGCTGATCGTAAGCGCCCTGATCATCTTCGAAGGTGACGACCTTTTCCGAATAGAGCGAATTGGGCGATTTTCGGCCGACGACGTGGACGCCGCCCTTGTAGAGCTTGAGTCGCACGGTGCCGGCGACCTTTTCCTGGCTGTGGTCGATCGCGGCCTGCAGCATTTCACGCTCAGGCGAAAACCAAAAGCCGTTGTAAAGCAACTCGGCGTAGCGGACCGCAAGCTCGTCCTTGAGGTGGGCGGCGCCGCGGTCGAGCGTCAGTTGCTCGATCCCGCGATGTGCGAGGTGGTAAATGGTGCCGCCAGGCGTCTCGTACATGCCGCGTGACTTCATGCCGACAAAGCGGTTTTCGACGAGGTCGAGCCGGCCGATGCCATGCTTGCGGCCGAGATCGTTGAGCGCGGCGAGCAGGGTAGCGGGGGACATCGCCTCGCCGTTGAGCGCAACGCCATCGCCTTTCTCGAATTCGATCGTGATGATCTCCGGTGCGTCGGGCGCGTCCTCGGGATTGACGGTTCGCGAATAAACGTAATCGGGCACCTCTTCCCATGGATCCTCGAGCACCTTGCCCTCGGAGGAAGTGTGCAGAAGGTTGGCGTCGGTCGAGAAGGGCGACTCGCCGCGCTTGTCCTTGGGCACCATGATCTGGTGCTTTTCAGCGAAGTCGATCAGCGCGGTGCGGCTGTTCAAGTCCCACTCGCGCCACGGCGCGATCACCTTGATGTCGGGGGCGAGGGCATAGTAGCCCAGTTCGAAACGCACCTGGTCGTTCCCCTTGCCGGTCGCGCCATGCGCCACGGCGTCGGCACCGACCTGCTTTGCGATTTCGATCTGCCGCTTGGCAATCAGTGGCCGGGCAATCGAGGTGCCGAGCAGGTAAAGCCCCTCGTACAGCGCATTGGCGCGCATCATCGGAAACACGTAGTCGGCGACGAACTCCTCGCGCAGATCATCGATGAAAATATGCTCGGGCTTGACGCCGGCCATCTCGGCCTTCTTGCGCGCCGGCTCGAGCTCCTCGCCCTGGCCGAGATCGGCGGTGAAGGTAACGACCTCACAATCATAGGTCTGCTGCAGCCATTTCAGGATCACGCTGGTGTCGAGGCCACCCGAATAGGCAAGGACGACGCGGTTGATCTTTTCCGACATGGCAAGCTCCGATGGGGGGAATCGCGCGCGCTCTAGGTCGCCGCCCGAAGATGCGCAAGATCAGCCGAGCGAAGCAGCGCCGGAAGATGCACGCCGAGCGTCAGCGCCCGATAGATGTAGCTCAGCCCGAGCGCCCACCACACGCCGATTTCTCCAAATCGGCGAAGCGCGAGGTCGGTCGCGATGTAAAGAGCCGTGGCCAGAATCGCGGCGTTGCGCAACGCGCGCCCCCTCGTCGCGCCGATGAAGATGCCGTCGAGCAGCCAGGCCGGCGCGCCGATCGCCGGCACGATTGCGGCGAAGATCAACATCGGCCCGGCGATGGCGCGCACCTCGGCATTGCTGGTCAACACCTCGATAACCGGTTGTCCCAACACCAGGAAGATCGCGGCGAAGACCAGCCCGGCGGCCAGGCAGAACTCGCCGGTCAACCGGATCGCGCGCCGCATCATGGCGGCCGAGCCGGCACCGATCGCCTGGCCGATCCGCGATTCGGCGGTGAAGGCGAAGCCGTCGAGAACAAATGCGGAAACGCTGACGAACTGCATCAGCACCTGGTTGGCGGCGAGCGTCGTCGCGCCCAATCGCGCTCCGGCGTTGGTAAACCAGCCGAACAGCAGCAGCAGCGCGAGCGTGCGCACCATGATGTCGGCGTTGACCGCAAATAGTCGCTTTAGCGCTGGCCCGGTGAACAGCGCGCGAGAGAGAAGCCGCCTCAGTACGATGATCCCGCCGGTATAGCGTGTCGCGATCAGGATCCCGGCGATGAGTGCGGTCCATTCGGCCGAAGCTGTCCCGAGGCCGACGCCACGCGCGCCCATCCCGAAGTGCCAGACGAACAGCACGTCGAGCCCGCCGTTGACCAAGTTCATCACGATCTGCAGCGTCAACGCCGCGCGGGTACGACCAAGCCCCAGCAGCCAGCCATTGATCGCGAATAGACTGAGCGAGGCCGGCGCGCCGAGGAACCGTGCCGCGACATAGCCGCTTGCCGCGGCGTCTAGTCCCTTGCCGCCGGCGAGCAGTGCAAAGGCAAGCGGGATCAGCATGACCTGCAGTACAAACAGCACAAGGCCGAGCCCGAAGCCGAGCGCCAAGCCGCGCAACAGCATCGCCTCGACTTCTGCGCGTTCGCCGGCGCCGGCGGCTTGCGCGGTCAGCCCGGTCATTCCCATGCGCAGGAAGCCGAAGGTCCAAAAGATGAAATTGATGATTGTCGTGCCGAGTGCCACGCCGGCCAGCGCCGCGGCGTCGCCGGTCCGGCCGATCACTGCCGTATCGACGAGGCCGACGAGCGGCACCGTCGTCTGGCCGAGCATGATTGGCCATGCCTGGGCGAAGATCGATCGGCGGGAGAGCGGCGTCGGGGTCACGCGCGCTGCTATGCCCCGGGCGGACCGACATTCAAAGCAGGTGGCCGGCCCATTTCGCCACCATGTTGATCTTGCCTGCTTGTTTCCTCGGGCGCGGGTTCTAGCGTCCGAGACGCCGCCTGGCCAAAGCTCTCAAGCAAGCAGCGATAATGAGCCAGTCGTGATTGCTTGCAAGGCCGCGACGACGACTTGCCCTTCTGGCGACAAGACTTGCAAATCGATTATCGCCGCCAACCCGGCTAGAGGCTACTTCGCGACCTGTGCTTCCCGAGCCGCGGTCTCCGGCTCCTTGACCGGATGGGCAAGGCCGAGCTTCTTCTCCTCGGCGAGCATATAATCACGCGTGATGGGCAGCGTGTGGCGGTCGCGCGCGAACTGCACCTGATAGTTCACAAGACCACCGTAGCGGAATGCCGCGTCGGCGCCCGCCAGGTAGAACTGCCACATGCGATAGAAGCGCTCGTCGTACAGCGCAACGATTGCGTCCTTGGCCGCGACGGTGCGCTCATACCACTGCCGCAGCGTATGGGCATAGTGCATCCGCAGCACCTCCACGTCGGTCATCCAAAGCCCGAGCCCCTCATAGGCGCGGACGATTTCCGAGAGCGCCGGGTTGTAGCCGCCCGGGAAAATGTATTTGGTCGTCCAGTCGTCGGTGACAGTCGGCTTGCCCTGCCGGCCGATGGTATGGAGCAGCATCACGCCGTCCTCGGCCAAGAGCTGGCGGATCTTGCGGAAAAAAGTGCGGTATTGCGGCGGGCCGACATGCTCGAACATGCCAACCGAGACGATGCGGTCGAACTGGCCGGTCACCGAGCGATAGTCGATCAGCTCGAACCTGACCTTGTCGGCGACCCCCGCCTCGTCGGCGCGGCGACGGGCGACCTTGAGCTGCTCTTCTGACAGGGTAATGCCCAGCACCTCGGCGCCGGTCTTCTGATGGATGTAGAGCGCCATGCCGCCCCAGCCGCAGCCGATGTCGAGGACGCGCATTCCCGCACCGACATTCATCTTGGCGACGATATGTGCTTTCTTGTCGAGCTGCGCCTGGTCGAGCGTCTCATTGTCCGGGTCGGTCCAATAAGCGCAGCTGTATTGCCGGTCGCGGTCGAGGAACAAGTCGTAGAGACGGTCGGACAAGTCGTAATGATGCGCGACATTCTTCTTGGAACGCCGCGCCATGTTGATGCGGTCGACGCGGTGTTTGACCGCCCCCACCGCGCGCACCGCGAGATTGCCGTCGAGCACCCCCTCGCCGCGCCCATAGGGCGCGTTGGCCTTGGCCAGTCGGACGAGATCATAGACATCGCCCTGCTCAACGGTCACGCGACCATCCATATACGCTTCGCCGATCTTGAGCGCCGGGTTGCGCAACACCTCGCCCATCACCCGCGAATCGTTGATGCGCAGCGTCACCGACGGAAAATCAGGACTGGAAGCGGGCGTGCCGTATGTCGTGGCGCGGCCCTTGTGATCGATGAACGTGAACTGCCCGCGTTTGAACAGGCGCGAAAGGAAGAGATCGATCAATGCCATGGCACGGTACTAAGATCGTGATTCGCGATGTTCAATGGCGTGAGTACGTTTGCGCGCCCGCGGAGCAGGCCGCACGGCTGTACAAGACATCCTCTCAAATCCCGGCGTACCAATCGTAGCCGACATTGTCTTCCCAATAGCCGCCCTGGCCCTTTCCAATATTGTCGAGCGATGCGACTGCCTCGATCCGCATGACATACTTGGCGTGTTTGTAGCCCAGCTGGCGCTCGACGCGGAGACGAACCGGCGCACCATGCGGCACCGTGAGCGGTGCGCCGTTCATCCCCCAGGCGAGGATCGTCTGCGGATGGAAGGCGTCGACCAGGTCGATCGACTCGTAATAAGGCAGGCCGCCGATGAAGTCGGCGCAATGAAAGACGACATAGCGGGCGCGGCTGCTAATTCCCGCCGCCTTGAGTACGGTGCCAAGCATCGGGCCGTGCCATTGGCCGATCGCACTCCAGCCTTCGACGCAATCATGGCGAGTGATCTGGGTGCGGGCCGGCAGCCGGCGAAGCTCGGCCAGCGATATCGCGAGTGGCCGCGCCACCAGCCCGTCGACCCTGAGGCGGTACTCGGCGAAGTGATCGGCGGCGAGCGCGTTGTATGTCGGCGTGTTCGGGTTGGCGGTGCCATTCGAACGAAAGATCGGCGACATCTCGCTTGCCGAATATTCGTGCGACAGCGCATCGCGCCCCATTACCGCCCGCTGCAGGGTGCGCTGGATATCCTCGCCCGAGAAGATCAGTTTGTGCACAGCCGGAACCTTGATGACGCGGTCGCAGCCGCTGAGCAGCGTCCCGGCGCCAATCGCCGCCCCGGTGACGAGCCCCCGGCGGGAGACGAGCCGGCTCATGCCTCGTCATCCGGTAGGCGCCAGCGCCCGGTGATCATCGACGCGATCTCGTTGATCGGGCCGGCGAGCGCAACGAAAACCAGGTGCACCAGGATGAATAAGCAGATCAGCGCCATGCCGATAAAGTGCAGCGAGCGAGCCGATTGCCGCCCGCCGGTCACCACCAGCAGCCACGGCCAGGCGGCATCCATCCCCGGTGACATGGCAAGGCCGGTCAGGATCATCAGCGGGATCAGGATGAAGATCGCGACGATATAGGCGAGCTTCTGCAGCGTGTTGTAGGCGCCGGGCCGATCGGGATCGTGGAAGCGAAGCTCGAGATGCGCCTTGACGTCGGCCCACAAGTTGCGCGGCGCAACTTCCTCGGCGCGAAGCGCAAGGTCGCGCCGAAAATGGCGATTGACGAGACTGACGATCATGAATGCTACAAGCGCGAAGCCGAGCACCAGCGCAAAGAACAGGTGCCAGCGGCGCGACAGCGCAAGATTATAGTGCGCCGGGATGGTCAGCCAGCTGGGCCAGTCGGGCAGATTGAGCCACGGGTGGTCGAAATTGGCGCCATACTGGCCCCAATAGAGATGCGGATGGGCATTGAGGATGCCGAGCCCGCTTCCGATCATGATAAATATGGTGAGCGCGTTGAGCCAATGCCACAGCCGCGTCGACAGGCGATGGCGGAACACCGTCGTCTGACCGGGCTTACCTTCCTCATCGGCTGCCACTTCGGGATTGGCGATCGACGCCATGACTGCTCCTTGCTCGGAGCGCGGTTCGCCCCGTCCTCTCCTATCCGTCGCGGTCGAGGCGATGGTTACAACCTGCACCGATCGGCGCAACGACGGATTTTTATTCCTGCTGAATCGCCGGCGCCTCATTCACGAGCGATCTCGATCCTTGTTCTAATCGGCCTCGCGCCCTAAAGGAGCGCCCATCCGGTCACCCTCGACGAAAGGCGCGTTCCGATGCGCATCGCCATCGCTTCCGATCACGCCGCCGTCGCGCTGAAACAAGCGCTCGTTGCCTGGCTGATCGAATCCGGGCACGAGGTGAACGATCTTGGACCCGACGGCAGCGCGAGCGTCGATTACCCCGATTTTGGGTATAGGCTTGCCGATGTGATCGCCGCGGGTGCCGCGGAGCGCGGGATTGCGTTGTGCGGTTCGGGAATCGGCATCTCGATCGCCATCAACCGTGATCCGGCGTGCCGCTGCGCTTTGGTATCGGAGCCCCTCTCCGCCGCGCTCGCCCGCGAGCATAATGATGCAAACGTCGTCGCGCTCGGCGCCCGCCTCACAGGGGAGGACATGGCCAAGGCTTGCATCGCCGCCTTCCTTTCCACCGATTTCGCCGGCGGCCGTCATCAAGGCCGCGTCGCCAAGCTCGGCACCCCCGCACACCTCAAGGAACCCGCATGAGCAGCAACCCGACCCGCCTCGCCGACGTCCAGCCCGACGGCTTTTTCACCCGATCCCTCGCCGAGGCCGATCCGGCGGTGTTTGCCGGCGTCACCCACGAGCTGGAACGCGAGCAGCACCAGATCGAACTGATCGCGAGCGAAAACATTGTCTCCAAGGCGGTACTCGAGGCGCAGGGCTCGGTTTTCACCAACAAATATGCCGAAGGTTATCCAGGCAAACGCTATTACCAGGGTTGCCATCCGTCTGACGAGGTCGAGCAGTTGGCGATCGATCGCGTCAAGCAACTGTTCGGCTGCGGTTTCGCCAACGTCCAACCGCACTCGGGAGCGCAGGCCAACGGCGCCGTGATGCTTGCGCTGGTCAAGCCCGGCGAGACGATCATGGGTCTCAGCCTCGATTCGGGCGGTCACCTCACGCATGGCGCAAAAGCAGCGATGTCGGGCAAATGGTTCAACGCGGTGCAATATGGCGTCACGCCCGACACGCACCTGATCGACTATGACCAAGTCGAGCAGTTGGCAAAGGAGCACAAGCCGAAGCTCATCATCACCGGCGGTTCTGCCTATCCGCGCCATATCGATTTTGCACGATTCCGGGCGATCGCGGACGAGGTCGGCGCGTTCTTCATGGTCGACATGGCGCATTTCGCCGGGCTCGTTGCGGGCGGCGTCCATCCGACGCCATTTGGCCATGCCCATGTCGTTACTACCACCACCCACAAGACGCTGCGCGGGCCGCGCGGCGGCGCTGTGTTCACCGATGACGAGGGTATCGCCAAGAAGATCAACTCGGCGGTATTCCCCGGTTTGCAGGGCGGGCCCCTGATGCACGTTATCGCTGCCAAGGCGGTGGCCTTCGGCGAAGCGCTGCGCCCCGAGTTCAAGAGCTATGCAGCAGCCGTGGTGGAGAATGCCAAGGTGCTGGCGGCGACGCTCAAGGAGCGCGGCGCGGCTATCGTCTCGGGTGGCACCGACACCCATTTGGCACTGATCGACCTGACGCCACTCGGCGTCACCGGAAAGGACGCCGACGAGGCATTGGAGCGCGCCGGCATCACTTGCAACAAAAATGGTATCCCCAATGATCCGCTGCCGCCGGTCAAGACCAGCGGCATCCGCGTTGGATCGCCTGCAGGCACCACACGCGGCTTCGGGACCGGCGAGTTCCGCGAAATCGGCAACATGGTTGCCGACGTGCTCGACGGGCTTCGCAAAAACGGCGAGGCGGGCGACGCGCAGGTGGAAGCAAATGTGCGCGAACGGGTGCGCGCGCTTTGCGAGCGGTTTCCTATCTATCCCGACGCGTAACGGGGTTGGTGTCGAGCAAAGTCGAGAGCCTTTGACCTAGAGGCACTTCTCGACTTCGCTTGAAACAAACGGAACAGGAAAATCGAGCGATGCGCTGCCCATTCTGCGGCCATGAAGCAAGCCAGGTGAAGGACAGCCGCCCTACCGAGGACGGGGCGGCGATCCGGCGCCGGCGGCAATGCGAGGGCTGCGCGGCCCGCTTCACGACATTCGAACGCATTCAGCTGCGCGAGCTGTGGGTGCTCAAGAGCGAAGAAAAGCGCGAGCCGTTCGATCGCGAAAAGCTGATGCGATCGGTCTCGATCGCCACGCGCAAGCGGCCGATCGATCCGGTGATGATCGAGAAGCTCGTCTCTGGCATTCAACGCCGCCTGGAAACGCAAGGCGACACCGAAGTGCCAGCCAAGCAAATCGGCGAAATGGTGATGGAAGGGCTGAAGGGGCTCGATTCGGTCGCCTACATCCGCTTTGCTAGCGTCTACAAGGATTTCCGCGAGGCAAAGGATTTCGAGGAATTCGCCGGGAACGTGAGCGAAGTGGGAAAGGGGTAATCTCGGTTCCTCCCGGGCACTGAGTCCAGCTGCCGCTGATCGTCCCTTTCTTTATCAAGCTTGTCGGACTGGCCTATCGAGCGATAGGGCCAATGACATGGCTTTCTGGACCTATATCCTGCGCTGCGCGGACGGCGGCTACTATGCCGGTCATGCCGACGATCTCGACCGGCAGAGTCCCGAGCATCTAGCGACCGAGAGCGAGACGGGCGGGCGCCCGGCGGCGTTGATGTGGTCTCAAAACTTCCCCTCGCGCGAGGAGGCTGTCGCGGCCGAGATGCAGATCAAGAACTGGTCGCGCGCAAAGGTGCAGGCATTGTTTCAAAAGGATGGAGAGACTTTATCGGCTGCGGCAAAGAAGCGCTTTACCGAGCCGTTCCCTCGATCCGACGTCTCGGCGAACTCGGCTTCAACCCGCAACGAACGAGTGGAAACTCCCGTCTTCGTCCTGGTTCGCCCGCAGCTCGGCGAAAACATCGGCAAAGCCGCTCGTGCCATGCTCAATTTTGGCCTCGCCGAGATGCGGCTCGTCGCCCCGCGCGACGGGTGGCCCAATCCGTCGGCCGGACCGGCAGCGTCTGGCGCCGACTTGGTGCTCAAACAGGCAAGGGTGTTCGGTAGCGTTGCCGAGGCAGTGGCCGATTGCGCACATGTCTATGCAACGACGGTCAGGAAGCGCGGTGTCACCAAGCCGGTGCTCTCGCCCGAGGCGGCGTCCCGGGAAATCCATGCGCAGCAAGGGCGCTCGGCAATCCTGTTCGGGCCCGAGCGATCGGGACTGGAGACCGATGATGTGGCGCTTGCGCGAGCGATCGTCACCGTGCCGATCAATCCGGAGTTTGGCTCACTCAACTTGGCGCAGGCGGTGATCCTGCTTGCCTATGAGTGGTCGAAAGGCATGGATCTCGTCTCGCCACCCGAGACGGGCCTCGATCCGCCAGCGCCGCAGGGCGAGTTCGAGGGGATGATGATGCAATTGGAATCAATGCTCGACAAAGCGGGCTTCTTCCACCCGCCCGAGCGGATGCAGTCGACCAAGCGGACGCTGCGAACGATGCTGACCAAGCCAGGCTGGTCGAGCCAGGAAGTGCGCACGATGCGCGGCGTGCTGAGCGCGCTGGAAGGAAAAAAGCGGCGCAGATAGGCTTTTCTCGTCGCCGTTGCTCCCGAACAGCCCCCCAGCTTGTCGGGAAGGAGCCCTAACGGCGTTCAGTTGCCGTCCTCCAGTCCGACGATCGAAATCTGCCGACCATAGCCTGGTTCGCCGCGGTGCGTTGCGCGCCGGTAGCTGTAAAAGCGGTCTTCCTGCGCATAGGTGTCGAGCGCGAGAGCCTCTATGCGGTTGATTCCCGCCGCCGCCAGCCGCGCGATGACATAGCCCGCGAGGTCGAATTGCTGGTGGTCGTCGCGGCCGGGGGTGAAGAAGCGCTCGTTGGAGGGGTCATCGGCCTCGAACCGGTGAGCGAAAGCGGCGTCGACCTCGTAACTTGCCCGCGCGATGCACGGGCCGATCGCCGCGGCGATGCGTTCGCGGCGAGCGCCAAGTGCCTCCATCGCCAGGACCGCGGCATCGGTGACGCCGCTCAACGCGCCCTTCCAGCCTGCGTGCGCGGCGCCGATGACGCCCGCTGCCTTGTCGGCGAGCAGCACCGGCGCGCAATCGGCAGTGAGGATGCCAAGTGCCAAACCGGGCCGATCGGTCACCAACGCATCGGCGCGCGGGCGCAAATCGGGCGCGATCGGCGCCTGGACCGTGATCGCCTCGGCGGAATGGACCTGGTAGACAGTGACGAGGCGGCCCGTGGGCAGAACTGCCTCGGTCGCCCGCCGCCGGTTCTCGGCGATGGCGGCTGCCTCGTCGTCAGAGCCGGTACCGACGTTAAGCCCCGCATAGAGGCCGGTCGAGACGCCGCCACGCCGGCCGAGGAAGCCGTGTGGCACCCCGTCGAGGGCCGCGGCGCGGATCACCTCCACCGCGTTCACAGCTGTAGCCGCCAGATGCGATCGTCGTCGATCGTGTCGCCGACGCGGAACTGATAGCGACCAACCTCCTTAAAACCGTAACGTGCATAGAAGCGCTGGGCGCGAACATTGTCGACATAGACGCTGAGCACGATTTCGCTGCTCCGGTCAGCGCGCGCGTGCGCGACAGCCCAGTCCATCAGCGCCGGGCCAACGCCCTCGCCGTGCCAACCACCGAGAACGTAAAGCTGGTGCAACTCGATTGCCTGCTCCGGCCACTCGCCGGGGAAGGCGACGGGGCCCAGCTTGGCGAAGCCGATGATGCGGCCGTCCTCAGTCGCCAGACGGACCGCATAGGCTGGATCGGAGAGCTGCGAGGGCAGCCCCTCGTCCCCAAAGGTCGACTCGAGGAAGGCGGCAAGATCGGAGGCGCGGTAAAGCGTCCCAAAGGTTTCGGTGAAGCAGCGCTTCGCCATTGCGGCAAGCTCGGGCCCGTCGGCGGGCAGGGCGGTTCGATAGATAATCATGCGAAGCCAACCGGCGCCGGCCACGGCGCGGCGGCGATCGCGACCGCCTTGAACAGGGCGCCCATTTGGTCCGGCGTTACAAGCCGATCGCGGCCGGCCCGCAACGCCTCGGCGTGAGCGGGTGCTGCGCGGCTCAGCGCCACAAGCCGCGCATCGATGCCTAGCGCGGTGAGCAGCAGGCCCTGGTCGATGGGGCCATGCACGGCCGCGCCCTCGGCTCTCGCGGCGGCGAGCAAGGTGGCGAAATCCACATGAGCGGTGAGATCCTGCTCGCCTGGCGCGTCGAATGGATTGGCAAATGCGTGGCCACGCATCGCTTGCAGCGTATCGCCGATCGCCGGGCCCTCATAGCCATAGTCGACGAAGATCGCCGCGCCGCCTTGCGCGACCAGCCGCTGTGCAAGTGCACGGACCACCGCGACGCTGGTGGGTGAGGTCTCGATTATCGCGCCCGGTGCTGCGTCGCGCAAATCATCGGGGATCACGCTGTCGGGCACCTGCTTGCCGGCGATCGGCAAGAATAAAGTGTCCTGGCAGGCGACCAGCCGCTCGTACCAGCCGGTGGCGGTGCGAACGAGTTGGCGGATCGGCAGTGCATCGAAGAACTCGTTGGCGATGACGAGCAGCGGCACGTCTTCGGGCAGCGTCGAGAGGTCGTCGTGCCATGTCGCGCCCGGCAGGCGCTCGGCCTGGGCTGCGCGCAGCACCGGACTGGTTTCGACGAGATGTGGCGGCGGAGTCAGCCCGGCCTTGGCCATCGCACGCAGCGCGTCGGCGGCAAGCGTGCCGCGGCCGGGGCCGAACTCGACATAAGCGGCCGGTGGGCTGCCGGCACGCTGCCAGACGTCCGCGAGCGCGACGCCGAGTAGCTCGCCGAACATTTGGCTGATCTCGGGCGCGGTGGTGAAGTCGCCGGTGCTCCCGAGCGGATCACGCGTCGCGTAATAATGCGCATTCGCCGCTGCCATAAACTGCGCAATCGAAATCGGTCCTGCGAGCGTGATCGCGCGCGCCAGCCGGTCGGGCAGCGTTCCTTGGATCTCCGAAGTATCAATCAACGCGCAACCGCCGTCAGCAGGTAGTCGAGGCTGAGGTTGTCGCTCAGCACGAAGCCTTTGGCCGTCGAAAAGCCAAGGCCGCGGCGATCGGTAACCTTGAGGCCTGCTGCCTCGACCAGTTCAGTGAGCTCGTCGGGAGTTAAGAACTTGTGCCAGTCATGGGTACCGCGCGGGATCCGGCCGGTGCCCTCCGCCAGCATGATCAGCGCAGTGCGAGACTTGGCGGTACGGTTGGGGGTGGAGAGGATCAGCAGGCCTCCCGGCGCCAGCTGCCCGGCGAGTTCGGCGATGAAGGTGGCGGGATCGGTCACGTGCTCGACTACCTCGAGCGACGTGACGAGATCGAACGGCGCAGCATCGAGCGCCGCGAGCTCACCGGCATGATAATCGATGGCCAAACCCGAGTTCGCTGCATGATCCCGCGCCACCGCGATATTCTCCGCTGCCGCATCGACACCGGTGACGGTGGCACCGAGACGCGCAAGCGGTTCGGCAAGCAGTCCGGCCCCGCAGCCGACGTCGAGCGCACGCTTGCCGGCAAGCGGCGTAAAGCTTGCTTCGTCGCCGCCCCAATGGCCGTCGATTTGTTCCCGAATGTAGCCGAGCCGAGCCGGGTTAAGCCGGTGGAGCATCGCCGACGAGCCCTTCGGGTCCCACCAGTCCCGCGCGAGCGCGCCAAAATGCGCGGCTTCGGCGGGATCGATGGTGGGGGTCTGTGCGGTCATCGATTATCTCTGCAGCTTCGCTTCCTCTCCAATGCCGTTCGCATCGAGCGAAGTCGAGAAGCGTTTCCAACGCTCCCTTCGGGAATTTTGCAAAACGAACGGGTCCCGCTCGAGTAAAATGGTAGATATGAGCGTCGGCGAGCGGCCCGCGAAACAAAGCGGAAGTTTCGCAAGGCCAAGACGACATGATCGGCGCGTCGCTTGCCTTTGGTGCCTCCCGTTTCTATCAGGCGCGCCGATCCCCTCGTTCGGCAAGGAAGCTTCTCCCACCGATGGCTCGTATCGTGATGAAGTTCGGCGGCACCTCGATGGCCGGGATGGAGCGCATCCGCAGTGTAGCGCAGCGAGTCAAACGCGAGGTCGATGCCGGCAACCAGGTCGCGGTGGTGGTGTCGGCGATGGCCGGCGAGACCGATCGGCTGGTCAATTTTTGCCGCGAGGCCAGTTCGCTCTACGATCCGCGCGAATATGACGTGGTGGTATCGTCGGGCGAGCAGGTGACGAGCGGACTGCTCGCGATCGCGCTGCAGGCGATCGGCGTGCCGGCCCGTAGCTGGATGGGCTGGCAGTTGCCAATCCGCACTTCCGATGGTCACGGCTCGGCCCGCATCGCCGAAATCGACACGACGGCGCTGAACCAGGCGCTTGCCGGTGGCGAGGTAGCGGTGATCCCCGGCTTCCAGGGTGTCGCGGCCGGCGAGCGGGTAACGACGCTGGGCCGCGGCGGCTCCGATACGTCGGCGGTAGCGATGGCGGCGGCGATGAAGGCCGACCGCTGCGATATCTACACCGACGTCGACGGCGTCTATACTACCGACCCGCGGATCGTGCCGAGGGCGCGCAAATTGAAGCGCGTCACCTATGAGGAAATGCTCGAGCTTGCCAGCGTCGGCGCCAAGGTGCTGCAGACGCGCTCGGTTGGGCTCGCGATGAAGGAACAGGTTCGCGTTCAGGTGCTCTCGTCATTTCTAGACGAGGACGGCGGCTTGGAGCCGGGCACGATGATCGTGAGCGAGGAGGAAGTGGACGACATGGAACGGCAGCTCATAACCGGGATCGCGCATGACAAGAACGAGGCCAAGGTCACGCTGGCCTCGGTGCCCGACCAGCCCGGCGCGGTCGCCTCGATCTTCTCGCCGTTGGCCGACGCCAATATCAATGTCGACATGATCGTGCAGAACGTTGCGCATTCCGGTGCATCGACCGACGTCACCTTCACGGTACCCGCCGCCGACCTCGCTCGCTCGATCGAGGTGCTAAAGGGCGCGCAAGGGAGGATCGGCTTCACCGATTTGAAGCATGACACGCGTGTCGCCAAAATTTCCGTAGTCGGCGTCGGGATGAGGAGCCACGCCGGCGTCGCCGCGACGATGTTCAAGACGCTCGGCGAGCGCGGCATCAACATTCTCGCCATCACGACAAGCGAGATCAAGGTCAGCGTACTGATCGAAGAGGATTATACCGAGCTCGCGGTGCGCGTGCTGCACACCGCTTACGGGCTCGATGCCGAGGATGCCGAAGAGGCAGCCTGATCGTCCCGCAGCGAAGCGAGTGAAGTTCGGGCTGCCCCCCGAAAGCGTCATTGCCGCGAAGGCGGAAAACCGATCCGCGGTTGCTTCTCCAAAAGGCGATGACAGGAGCTGGCTCCTCGCTTTGGTGGGGATGACGGCAGGGGGAAGTTGTGCAAGAGTCCCGGTGCGGGAGCATTGGATCGGGGCGGGGACGCATTCTGGGGATCGGATTTTCTTTACGATCGGATCGACGCCGCGCAGGCTGGTTCGCGCTACCGCTGGCCCTCGCGCTCGCGGCTTGCGGATCGGGGGTGCATTACCGCCCCGTCAGCGACACACCGGTGCGTATTGGCCCGCCGTACACCGTGCGCGGTGTCACCTACGTGCCAGCTGCGGATCCCGCATACGACATGCTCGGCTATGGCAGCTGGTACGGACCCGAATCGGGCTCGCAGACCGCAAATGGCGAGCATTTCCAGCCTGACGGGATAAGCGGCGCGAACACCACGCTGCCCCTGCCGAGCTATGTCGAGGTGACCGATCTCGATACAGGAAGGCGGATCATTGTCCGCATCAACGATCGCGGACCCTTCGTGCGTGGCCGGATCATCGATTTGAGTCGCGGCGCTGCAAAGGAGCTGGGGATGCGCAACCGCGGGGTAACGCCGGTACGGGTGCGGGTCGTTCAGCCCTCGGCTTCTGATCGCGCGCGGCTGCGCGCGGGCAAGCCGGCGCGGCCTCTGCCCGATGAGAAACCGGCGATCCTCGCCAATCTTCGCGAGCAGCTCACCGTCGGCTTGCAGAACCAGCGCGCGCTTGCGGACTCGCAGCGCTTGCCGCTAACGCCCGGCCAATGACGATCAACAATTCTGGAACCGAGCGGCTGCAGCGCCGCATGGCGCGCGGCGCCGCCTTCCTCGGCAGCGAGGTCGCCGTGATGGGCGGCGCAATGTCGTGGGTCTCGGAACGTCACCTCGTCGCGGCGATATCCAACGCCGGCGGATTCGGGGTGATCGCCTGCGGTGCGATGACGCCCGAGCTGCTCGATGCCGAGATCGCCGGCACGAGGGCGCTGACCAGCAAGCCCTTCGGCGTCAACCTCATCACGATGCATCCGCAATTGTTCGATCTCATCGCCGTATGTGCGAAGCATGAAGTTGGCCACGTCGTGCTGGCCGGCGGACTGCCGCCGGCAAACTCACTCGATGCTATCAAGGGCCATGGCGCGAAACTTATTTGCTTTGCCCCGGCGCTTTCGCTCGCCAAGAAGCTGATCCGATCCGGTGTCGATGCGCTGGTCGTCGAGGGCATGGAGGCGGGGGGGCACATCGGACCGGTTTCGACCAGCGTGCTGGCGCAGGAAATCCTGCCCGAAGTGGCAGAGCAGGTGCCCGTGTTCGTCGCCGGCGGGATCGGACGCGGCGAGGCGATCGCCGGCTATCTCGACATGGGCGCGGCCGGGGTGCAGCTCGGTACCCGCTTCGTCTGCGCGACCGAATCAATCGCGCATCCCGCGTTCAAGAAAGCATTTATCCGAGCCTCGGCGCGCGACGCGGTGGCGAGCGTGCAGATCGATCCGCGGTTGCCGGTAATTCCAGTGCGAGCACTCAAGAACGCCGGCTCCGAGCTATTCACCGCAAAGCAGCGCGAGGTGGCGCAAGCGCTCGACGAAGGCCGGGTCGAAATGGCCGAGGCACAGCTCCAGATCGAACATTACTGGGCGGGAGCGCTCAGGCGCGCCGTTATCGACGGTGACATCGAGCATGGGTCGTTGATGGCGGGCCAATCGGTTGGCATGGTGAGCAAGGAGGAGCCGGTCGCCGAGATCCTTGCGACGCTGATGGCCGAAGCGGCGCACGCCTTGGAGAAAAGAGCAATCTGACATGGAGGCCGAGCGCGCCGGCCAGCCGATCCGCTCGTTCGCAGATGCCGCGGCGTGGGAAGCGTGGCTAGCGGCTGAACCGCGCAGCTCGGCGGGCGTGTGGCTCAAGCTTGCCAAGCGATCGGCGGCGGTGGCCTCGATTTCCAAAGCCGAAGCGATTGACGCGGCGCTTTGCCACGGCTGGATCGACGGTCAGCTCAACCCGTTCGACGATGACTGGTGGCTGATCCGTTTCACACCGCGCAAACCGCGCAGCAAATGGTCCGCCAATAATCGCCGCCGCGCCGAAGAACTGGCCGCCGATGGCCGCCTCGCACCCGCAGGCCTGGCGGAAGTCGAGGCAGCCAAAGCCGACGGACGATGGCATGCCGCCTATGCCTCTGCGAGCAAGGCGACGGTGCCCGATGATCTCGCCGCGGCGCTTGATGCTGAGCCGCAGGCGCGGGCATTCTTCGATAGGCTGACGGGAGCCAACCGTTACGCCATCCTTTACCGTATCCACGACGCCAAGAAGCCCGAAACGAGAGCGGCGCGGATCGCCAAGTTCGTCGCCATGTGCGCGCGCGGCGAAACCGTCCATTAGCGCCGTGCGACCCATCGGATTTGCCACCAGGCAAGCCGTCCCCGCGAAGGGAGGACTTTTCGATCGAAGCGGAATGCTTGGCGCTGGAATCCAGAGGCTTTCGCTGATGCGATGCCAAGAGCTGGGCCACCGCGGCTGAAACGGGCAGTGCAAGGCGCCAAGCTCGGAGGTGTTCCACATCTGAACGATCGAGCGGTAGATATGCGCCAAGGCACCTTCAAGATTGGCGCGACCGCGCGCAATCTGGTAGCGCGGATCCATGCCCGTTTCCGCCGTCGCCTCTGCCCGCGAAATCCTGGTGCGCCTGCATGACGTGATGGGCTCGCGCGCGCGTGCGCCCGAGAAATTGTCGTCCGTCGTCAACATTATCGGCGAGGCGCTCGATAGCGAGGTATGCTCGATCTACCTGCTGCGCGAGGGCGTGCTGGAGCTCTATGCGACCCGCGGCCTCAAGGAATCGGCGGTCCATGTCACAAAGCTGGCCCTCGGCGAGGGCTTGGTCGGCTCGATCGCCGAGGATGTTGAGACGCTCAATCTCGACGAGGCCGCGGCGCACCCCGATTTCGCCTTCCGCCCGGAAACTGGCGAGGAGCGCTTCCACAGCTTTGCCGGGGTGCCGATCATTCGTCGCGAGCAAGCCGTCGGCGTGCTCGCCGTGCAGCATGTCGATCCGCGCCGCTATGAAGATGTCGAAATCGAGGCGCTGCAGACAGTGGCAATGGTGCTGTCGGAGTTGATCGCCAATGCCGGCCTCATCGATCAGGCCGGCAGCACCGTCTCGCGCCCGCAATCGACCGCCGCGCTGACGCTGATGGGCCTCAAGCTGGTCGATGGGATGGCGGCTGGCTATGCCGTCTATCACCAGCCGCGCATCACCATCGAGCATACCGTCGCCGAGGACATCGAGGCCGAGCGCCATCGTGTCTATGCCGCGTTTGACAAGATGCGCGAACAGATCGATCGCCTGACTAGCCAGGCCGAATTCGGCACCGGCGGCGAGCATGACGAGGTCATCGAGACCTACAAGATGTTCGCCTATGACGAGGGCTGGAGTCGGCGGATCAATGAAGCAATCGATTCGGGGCTGACCGCCGAGGCAGCGATCGAGCGCGTGCAGCAGCGCACGCGAATGCGGATGCGCGAGATCGATGATCCCTTGCTCGCCGATCGGATGCACGACCTTGAGGACCTGTCGAACCGGTTGCTCAGGATTGTCTCTGGCCAGATGGGCACGGCGGCTCAGATGGGGTTGCGACAGGACGCCATCCTGATTGCGCGCAACCTGGGACCTGCCGAGCTGCTCGAATACGACCGGCGACGCCTCAAAGGCGTGGTGCTCGAGGAAGGGTCGCTGACCGCGCATGTCACCATCGTCGCGCGGGCGATGGGAGTGCCGGTGCTCGGCCGCGTGCGCGACGTGCGCCGGCGGATCGCGGAAGGCGATCGGCTGCTGATCGACACCAGCGCGAGCACCGCCTTCGTGCGACCGACCCAGGCTATCGAGGAAGCTTTCGACGCCAAGCTCGCGCTCCGGCAGAAACGACGTGCCGCGTTCGCTGCGCTTAGGAACGAGGCGCCGATAACGCGCGATGGCCGACGCTTGATGGTGATGGTGAACGCCGGGCTGCGCGACGACATCGCCGCGCTCGACCTGACCGGCGCCGACGGCATCGGCCTCTTTCGCACCGAATTCCAGTTCCTCGTTTCGGCGACGCTGCCGCAGCGCGAGCGCCAGCAGCGGCTCTACCGTGATGTACTCGACATCGCCGGCGACAGGCCGGTGACGTTCCGCACCGTCGATATCGGCGGAGACAAGGCGCTGCCTTATCTCAACGGCCATGACGCCGACGAGGAGAACCCGGCGATGGGCTGGCGCGCGCTTAGGCTTGCGCTCGAACGCGACGGTCTGATGAAGGCGCAGGCGCGCGCGCTGATAGACGCGGCAGCGGGTCGGCAGCTCAACGTCATGTTCCCGATGGTCTCGGAAGCCTGGGAGTTCGACGAAGCCAAGGCGCTGTTCGAGGCGCAGCGGGCGTGGGTGGAATCGCGCAATCGCAAGCTACCGGTCGAGGTCCGCTACGGTGCCATGCTCGAGGTACCGGCGCTGGCCGAGCAACTCGATCTGCTCCTGCCCAAGCTCGATTTCCTGTCGATCGGAACCAACGACCTCACGCAATTCCTGTTCGCCGCCGATCGCGCCAACCCCAAGCTTGCCGAACGATACGATTGGCTCTCGCCGTCGATCCTGCGCTTCATTCGACGCGTCGTCGGCCCAGCTCGCGAGGCCGGGGTCGACCTCGCGGTGTGCGGCGAGATGGGTGGGCGCACGCTCGAGGCGATGGCGCTGATCGGCATCGGCATCGAGCGCCTCTCGATCACGCCGGCAGCGGTCGGCCCGATCAAGGCAATGATCCGCTCGCTCGACCGCGGTGCATTGATGGAGCACATGGCGAGCTTGCTCGCCGCGCCGCCCCGTGACCTGCGCGGCGCGCTTGCGCGGTGGGCGGCCGAGACAAGGGTCGAGCTTGCTTGAATTGAAAAGGTCGCTCGAGCACCGCGAGTTAATTCTGTTCCTAGCGCGCTGATCACGACCGAAAGACGGTTTCCGCCCACCTGGCTTTCGCATAGCTCGTTCTGGAACTTGGTCTCATCGAGACGCGAAGGCTCGCCCTGATACGGCAGGCAGGACCGGATTAAGTGTTCGATATGCTGAAGAACCGCCGTTGACAGACAGCGTGGCCTTTGGGAGACACCGTGCGCGACTGCAGGGGGCGAACAGGTCGCAATCCTCCTGCCGGAGACGTGCATGACCGAGACCGCGCCTGACAACGGGCCACCATCGCGCAACGAGGAGAGCCTGTTTCCGCGCGACGCCGGCGAGAGGCTTCGTGCTGCGCGCCAGGCGCAGGGGCTGAGCCTCGCCGATATTGCCGCGCGTACGCGCGTGCCGATCCGCCATCTCGAGGCGATCGAGAGCGGCGACTATTCGGAGATGCCCACCCCCACCTATGCAATCGGATTTGCCAAAGCCTATGCCCGCGCGGTGGGCGAAGACGAAGTAACGATCGCCCGCGACGTGCGGGGCAAGACGGCAGCAATTTCCGCGGAGCGACAGAACTACCAGCCTTACGAGCTCGATGATCCCAAGCGGGTTCCGCCGCGCGGGCTGGCGGTGACCGCGGCGGTGATCGGAGTGATCGTGCTGATCGCCGCGCTGGTCTGGCTCGGCTCGAACTGGTTCTCGGCGCCGAGCGAAGAGACCGCCGTCGAGCAGCCGGTGCCGCCGCCGCAGGCGCCGCCCAGCGCGCCGGTGCCGGTGATCAATAACGGTGGTCAAGTCGTGCTGACCGCTCTCGATCGCGTCTGGGTGCGCGTCCACGACGGCAGCGGCAAAACGCTTTACGAAGCAACGATGAACGCCGGCGATACCTATGCAGTGCCCGCGGATGCCAGCCATCCGATGGTCACGGTGGGACGGCCCGACAAGCTAAAGGTTACGGTCGACGGCAAAGACCTGCCGCCGCTCGGCTCGGGCGCCAAGCCGATGAAGGACGTGCCGGTCGACGCCGCTTCGCTGGCCGCGCGCGCGAATCCACTGCCTGCCGCGTCGACTCCCGTCGCAGTGCCGTCGCCAGTGACGACACCGAGCCCGACAGCGGTCCCCGAAGCGGCGCCGCCGACCACCGCGCCGGCCAAGCCCAAGCCTGCTCCGAAGAGCACGCCCAGGCCAAAGAAAACGCCCGAGGCCAAGCCAAGCAAGAAGCCGCTTAAGCTCGATCTCACCCCGGCTCCGGCGCCGCTGCCGACAACCAACGGGATCTATTGAGCGGACCGAGGTTGCGCATTCGGCGGCTGTGAGCAGAAGCTCGCGGCCGGTCTCCTTGCGCGGGGTGACATTGAGCAAGTCGAATAGTTGGATTTCGCGCAGCACTAGCGAAGAGGTGACGAGCATCCGGCGCGATGCTTAACGCTGGCGACAGCATCATTCTGTCAGCTATACCGTGGCCATTTCGTCAAATCCGGGGTTTCGATCCATGCGCAATTTCCTCGCCGCTGCCGCCGTCACCGCGGGGCTGCTTTGCAGCACCGCGCCGGCACTTGCCCAGTCCAACAACCTCGCGCTGCGCGTCGACCGGCTCGAAAGCGAGATGACGGCGGTGCAGCGCAAGGTGTTCCCCAATGGCGCCGGGCGTAACTTCATCCAGCCGCAGATTACGCCTCAAGCGTCGCCAGAGACGCCGGGTTACGGCACTCCCGCGTCGAGCCCGCTAAGTGACTTGAGCTCACGGGTCGGCGCGCTTGAGCAGCAGATGACGACGCTGACCAATTCGGTCGAGGAAACGCAGCATCGGCTTCAGGTGCTGCAGGACCAGTTCAACAATTACAAGGAAATCACCGATCAGCGTCTCGCCAAGCTGGAAGGTGGCCTGCCGGGTGCCGCGCCAGCCCCCGGGGCGCCGGCGGGTGATCAAGGAGACCAAGGGGGACAAGGTGGCGCGGCGATCGATGGGGCAGCCGCGGCGGCTGTAAATACGGCGCCGCCGGCGGGTGCGGTGCAGAAGCCCGATACCGGCGATGCCGAAGAGGACGCCTATATCTACGGTTATCGATTGTGGGCGGCGAAGCAATATCCCGAAGCGGAAAAGCAACTCAAAGCGGTAGTCGCGCAATATCCCGGCACCCGCCGGGCCAGCTACGCGCAAAACCTCCTTGGTCGGTCGTATCTCGATGAAGGCAAGCCGAGCCTCGCCTCGATGGCATTTTATGACAATTACAAGAAAATGCCCGATGGCGAGCGCGCGCCCGACAGCCTCTATTACCTGGCTCAAGCCTTGATTCAGCTCAAGAAACCGGCGGATGCCTGCAAGGTCTACGATGAACTGAGCGACGTCTACGGCGCCAAAATCTCGGCGAGCATGAAAGCCGATATCGCGCAGGGCCGCCGCACCGCCCAGTGCAAGTGAGCATGGAGTGACGATCCAGCCTTCGCTCGCCGCGCGTTTCGCTTCCTCGCTCGTCCAGACGATCGGCCGGCCAGTCGATGGCGGCGATCGCCTCGCGTTGGCGGTGTCGGGCGGGCCCGACAGCATGGCGATGCTGGCGCTGGCCGCTGCGGCGTTCCCGGGGCAGGCGATCGCCGCCACGGTCGATCATGGCCTGCGCGCCTCGGCAGCCGAGGAATGCGCGATGGTGGCAAGAGTTTGCGCGCAGCTCGGGGTCGAGCATTCGACGCTGGCGGCGGACCGTGCGATTGCAGGGGCCAGCGTGCAGGCGCAGGCGCGCGCGCTGCGTTATCGCCTGTTGATCGACTGGGCGTTGGAACACGGGGCACCGCTTCTCGCCACCGCGCATCAGGCCGATGACCAGGCCGAGACGCTCCTGATGCGCGCCGCGCGCGGCTCAGGCCTGTCAGGCATGGCCGGGGTGCGCGCGACGCGGCGAATCGGCGAGCGATTGCTGCTCGTCCGGCCGGTTCTCGACTGGCGCCGCGCCGAGCTGCGCGCGATCGTGCGACGCGCCGGGCTGCCGTTCGTCGACGATCCCGCAAACGACGACCCGCGCCACGACCGCACGCGCTTCCGACGGCTGCTCAATGACCATGAATGGCTCGATGCGCCTCGGCTGGCGCGCACGGCCGCGCATCTTGCCGAGGCCGACGATGAGCTACGCGCAATAACAGACTGGCTGTGGCGCGCACGGCGGATGAAGGCGCGCTCGGGCGGCGTGCGGATCGACATGGCCGATCTGCCTCGCGGTCTTCGCCGGCGACTGGCGCAGCGCGCGATTGGCGAGGTGCGCGCGATGGCCGGTCTCGATGAGCCGTCATGGTCGCCCGAGGCCAATATCGAGCCGCTGATCGATTCGCTTGCCACGGGCAAGGCGGCCACTCAGGCGGGCGTCGTGGTGCGGCCCGACGGGGCGACCTGGCTGTTCCGCGAGGCGCCGCCGCGCCGCCCGGCGCGAGCCGGCAACCGCCGATCAGCGTGATCGCTTTTGTTCCATTGCCATTAACCTGTCTTCGCCTATCTTGTAGGGTGAAAGGTAAAGCACCCGGATGAACGACGACAAGCAGCAGAGCCCCGGCAATG
>Ga0164242_10000540_pt1 | contig 45551 bp, 23 predicted proteins | sample OricomgcompostMG_FD_108783 | JGI IMG/M metagenome (GOLD analysis project Ga0164242, IMG submission 108783) | Miracle-Growth compost microbial communities from Emeryville, California, USA - Original compost - Miracle growth compost (MG) ... | reverse complement strand
GGTGGAGGGTCAATATTTCCAACCACGTACGAGCCAGAGCCGTCAATATCGGTATATCGGCGGCCCATGGCCCAGGATCGGATTGTTGATGAGCCGCCCGTTACTCCGGGGAGGATGGTATCGCCACCGCTAACTAGTACTACCGACGGAGTATTCCCCTCGATAAACAAGTTGTCGAGTGTAATGGCGGGGCGCTTCGCGACATCGGACACAACGGTGATAGCGTAGGGTACTGAGTTGAAGTGGGAATCTATGACAGTCAAACTCCCTGTCCCCTGAAGTCCATCGCCGCCAAAGTTTGTGCAGTCAAAGGCGATGTAAGCAGAGTTGACGTAGATGTCGTGCCAAGTCCAGCCCCAGTCCCAGATCATGGAAACGGCAATTGCGGGAAGCGTAAACGTGATCCGTCTTGCTGTGAACTGCTGGCTCCCCACTCGCATGGCTATGTTCCCGCCAAAGAAAGTCAGGTCGCTCATGAACCCGCCGGAGCCGTTCTCAGTGAAGATTCCGACGGCCGTGGTGCCACCCCCTAGAGGCATGACGACGTCAATGTTCTGGAGTGAGGTTGACTGTGCCACTTGCCAGTGAATTCCGGTTGGGACGTATGTCTGATCACCAGAGCTGTTCTCGTTAGGCATATCGGTGAGATCGATCTTCAGGTTCCGGATCTGGCGGAAGAATTGGTTTTGGTTGATGTACCATTCGGCGCCATCTCCGCCAGGAATGTATACGTCTGTGTCGATGAGAGCTATTCCTTTAAACGTTGACATACCCTTGATTGTAGGTTTGTCTCCACTGGGGTCGCCGATGAACTGGGTATAGTAGTACTGGATGATAGGAGTGGAGACCATGTAAGTGCCCGGCGGGAAAAAGACAACGGCACCGAGCACGGTAGTAGAGCCACAATCCTGACCGCAACGGCCACCGGCGAGTACCGCACTCATGATGGCCTCCGTGTCTAGAGTAGCGTGAGCCTTATATTACTGCTCAACCGCCTAGCAAGAGTCACCTACCGTCGGTTACGCCATCTCCTTTAGCGCCAAAATCTTTGACATTTCGCCAAGCTGGGTAACCTGACGGGGCATATGGGAACTACACCAAGTTAGTCGCGGAACCCTGTCAGGATTAAAACAATGCTATGTGTCCGGGCAGCCATACAGAACCATGTCCCATATTCGCCAGCCAGAAGGAGCTCCCTGTAGCTTGGCGGTTCTCTAGAGTGTCGAAGCTTGAGTCCCTTTTTACGACAACGGAGCCAGAAATATTGGGGGATGGGACGATGTCGATTAGATCAGGGGAGTAGGCATCTGGGGCAGCTTTGAAGAAGTTGTTCTGGTTATCCACCATATATGTTGGTGGAGGAACAGGCGGCGATGGAGTATACCCGGCTGGAATTGCTGTTCCGCTTGGCATTCCGCTTGTTACTCGGCTGGCTGTCCCACTTGCAGTTGCCAGCGTTGAGTTAGACGACTCCGATGCCGAGCCTGGAGCGGCGACGATACATCTCGCAAGGAGGCAGAGCAATGTGCCGGGGTGCCCTGGGAACTTCATCTTCGCGATCGTTGGTGTGAACAAATTGAGCCAAGAATCTATTCTCTTGCTAATAACTGTGGTAACACTCTGTCACTCTCGAAGTCCGTCGCCGCGAGTGACGGTGGTATATCTAGTACCGAGACTGCGAGACATAGCCTTAACAAGATCATGACGCACACCCCTTGTGGCCGTGTCTCCGCTAGCGTCCTTCTCGTCCCTGTGGTGGTGTTATTACTCAATATTTGCTATCCTCGTCCGTGTTAAACCATATTGTGATAAGCAAATGAGGAGTTTGTCACCTCTACGTGCCATTGGTCATGCATGAAGTGCAAATAGCGTTCACAATTCATGTGGCGGCTGACGTTGTGCAACGTGTGAAAGTCCGCTCCTTCGTTGTGGCCCCACGTCCATTTGGAGTAAACACCTTCCCCCAAGAGAATACTGTGATTACTCATATCACACCGACATCAATAGATTGGTGGTTCAATAAGGTTGACCCATCAAGACCTACCCAGCCCAGATCAACCCCATCACGAGTCAACACCATGACGAGGGAAATGTAATAAAAGTGTGGGTTGCAACAGCGGGCATGCTGATGGTGGTGGTGTTTAGACGTCATGTTATTACCACCATGCTATTTCGATAGTTCCATTGATGTTGCACTCACGCTTTCGAATGCGGCCATCGCTGAATAAGCACCCTGGCAAGAGAGTCAAGCCTGACGGTCAAACCCTTTCAATAGTCGATGCTTGGCGGCTTACAAGACGGATCATACCATCCATGTCCCCATGCAATTATTGTCGGACATGGGAAGGACAACGCAGCGTATCCTCTCCGGGAAAGGTAGTCGACGACCTCTGTTTGTTGCAACACCATATCTATCTATACCGTCATGGCCCACAGGCCCTAAGTTGTCAAGCTGTGACTCTTGGTGTTCTTTTTTTTTTTGGTATCGACAGTCTCAAAGCTTGCCCAAGAAAACTGGCGTTGCACTAGCTACCACAATGACTGGCAATCTACAGATCGTTGCGATTTGTGTCTCGCTATTCTCCTTGGCGCTTGCTAGAGACACTTCTATAGTAGCAAACCCCTCGTGGAAGACACAGGCTATTCCTGGCGAGGATCCATTTGATGTACCTGACTGTGGTGGTGAAACGTCCTTTATCCAGCAGGACTTCCACGATGCCATAGCTCTCGCCAAAAGTGCTCGGGATATTCTACAGACCGAGTTCACGTTCTCTTGGTTTGAGAGCTGGTATGAGGCACTATTCACCGACAGAAAGGATCCGGCCAACGCACGGGTTGCCAGCCGAACTGACGTTAGAAGTATGTGCCTGTCAATACACCAGCCAAGTCATGGTGTGAAGTACTGACTTGAATGCAGACGACTTCAACGCAGTGTACACAAACAACGGCCTCCCTGATGAGATTATCTTCCATTGCAACGAAGATTGGCGCGATGCTCTATTCGCTCGTCGGTCCATCGTCCAGATTGACAGGCCGTGGGGTGGCTGCGATGACACCACCCAGTGAGACTTGATTCCTTGCACGGTTACTAACCCCCGTTGATACACCCAGCTTACTTGAAGGACAGGGCGATAACCACAAGAATTCGCAGCGGTGACTTCCCTCCCGGCCTTCACGGGGACTACGGTCCAGGCGGAGCCTTCCGAACTGGGACTCACGTAATGTTGTGCCCGAGTTTCTTCGATCTGAAACCTCTGGGCGAGATTCCACCCGTCACAGCTGGTGTCTCAATCAATGACCGCATTAACCGCGGAATGGTCATGCTCCACGAATTGATGCACGCGTATAGCCGGGGCATACGGGGTAAGTACTCCAGTTCCTCTTAACGGTGGTCCAGGGGAAGGGTGTAAGGCAAAGCCGGTACCGAAACTGACTACCCTCCTTTGTCAGATGGCGGCTACGGCTATGGCGGTTGCGTTGACGTGAGTTACGGGAGAATTGCCCCCGGCATGAGTAACGTGAAACCCAGAGGCAATGCCGATAGCTTTGCTCTGTTTGCTCTAGGTACGGACCTTCAACTCCTGTATATCATCCGCTTCGATACACTAACAGCGCTTTCAAGGCGTTACCGAGGTTCAAGACCATGATTTGTGGGACTGGACTACTGGAATAGCCGTCAGAACGTCTGCAACGAAAGTGAAACGCGACGGTGTAGGGGGCATCTCGGGGATCTCTGGGAATGTCACTATGGCGAAAATTCCGTATTCATACGTGTGAACGGTGGGAAGAGACGGAGAAGGGAAAGACATGGAAGGTCGGGATACGGCAATAACATGTTGTGATCTTCGCTCGAGCGTTTGCTTGGTCGTGCCGTAAATTCTGTGCTCTATTAGGCCCGCGTGTCCGCTTCGTTCGGAAAGCGAAAAAAACTTAAAGTCACCAAGGCTATGGTACCGCAGTATAGGCCAACAGTTCATACCTGCCGAAGTACTCATTCATTTGCTAGGGTTGTAAAGTAAAATCTTTAGTAACATTCCCAAACTGGAACGTCCCCGAACATCCACGCTTGCACCAGAAAGTTTGGCAATGGCCTTCAAGTGTGACAGTAATTTGAAACTGTAGGTTATGGGTCGCTTTCCCACCAGCTGCTAACGTAATCGATCAGAGGTTTATGATACTCGCACAAATCACAAAAAGTGCCAGAGTAACATGGTCATGCAACTAACCCGGCAGCTGTTTGTTACTTCTAGTTAATATATGTGTGAATGCCCTAAGTACTAAGGAAAGGTGGTATCTATTGTATCACGGCCGTTAACTTGCCGGTCAAAAGTACCATTGCCGCAGGCGGCTAAGACTATAGCGGGTTCTATCATCGATGTCGAGGATCTCTTTCTTACTTCCCAGCCACAGGCAAGGGTAGTCCACTTCAAACACTGAGCCGCAGTAGTCAAGTGCAATGAGGTAAAATATGAAACCCACACAAGAACTGCAGCGAGACAGCACAACGTAAACCGTCCAGACAAGTAAATATTGTACCGCAGCAAGCCTCAATAGCGGCCAAGATTCCCCTGGTTTGATCATTGGCTGCGACCTTGGTATCCAGTCCGGGAATCGACGCCTATGGACAAGAAAGAAAATCTAAATTTTGCAGGGCCATTACCTGATGGTGAACACTTTAAAATACCCAATGTAGGGGCAAACATTACCGTCTCTGCCATGTCTATAAACGGCCCTAAGACGTACAAGCCGAGGATCGTGGAGCCAAAATGAACGTCAAGGTTCGAAATGTGGTCAATCCGGATGGACCAGAACGAAACATCCGGCCCATACACTCGGGACAATCCGCAATTGATTACAACCATGATTTCCAGATCCACGGCAAGACAAAATCCACGGGAATACACAACTCGGAGAAGGTCAGCATAGCCTATAAGCGGCAACCTCTTGCGAGGCCCCACTAAGGTACTGAATGCTAGAGCTGGCTCAATATCTTGTCTCTGTATGGTATTAATAAGTTGCAACCTTATAGATTGGAGGTAACAAAAGCCAAGGTTTTACTTGCGTTTTGCCTAACCGGCTCAAGGGCCCCGAGGGTTGCGAAAGCAAGAAGGGTGTGGATGGCACCTTCAATTGGCTTCACGTCGTATCCTGGTACGTGAACATAACGTGTGGCTGCTCCTAGAGAGACCAGAAGACATCCCGTAGCAGCGAGATGGAGGGAAGGCCACGACTGCCGATAAGGGCCGGTCCAAATGATGTAGACTGCGTGAGTTCCCAGAAGGATGAGAAGCAACTGGAACGCCGCTTCGGGGTACCCAAGCTCCGAAACAAGTACATGATATGAGGAAGCAGCAGTGGCGGAGACCAGCCAGTAGCAGATGTGGTGCTTTACGGAGAGCATTGTTTCGATTTGCTGAAACTAGGTACCTAGTTGGCAGATGTTGAGACAGCAAAGGTGGGTAACAGAAGGAGGGGGTGAGGAGGAGAATTACTTTCCCTTTAATGCTACTTGGAAACGCCGAACCTTTTCTGGATACGAGACATGCATGCACTTGTGGACTGAGGAGTTCAGAACCTTTTATCTTTCAACGCAGAAATATGGAGGTAGGTACCTTGGTAGGTCCGATCCGGGCCCTGCCCCACACAAATTTCTGCATTGACAGAACACACAGGGAATGACAGGAATCACGACTACTTCCATAAGAGAATTGCTACGGGTACCTGGGCGGCCAGCTACTCTTGCCTGGGGTCTGTGCGTGGCTGTTGGCTCCGGGACGGCAAATGTCTTACGGCTACCGGAGAAAGGAGGTGAGTCAATTAGGAAAGCGGTGAGATGGTGCCCGCCCGGCAGATGGCGGCCTGGGTCCAGTGCCGGATATACACAGAGCTTCACTCGACCACGGCAACACTAAATTATTGAGCACGGTAAAATAAATAATACTTGGACGTTCTTCTCAATTAATGCTATCTAATGACTCAAATATTATGTAGGCCCGAGCTGTGGTGGTGGTACAATTGTACAGCACTTCGAGTACGGTGCTGCCGACCGGGACCCAGTCGCCGCACACGCACCCCAGGCACGAATCGCCAGATGCCCAGGCACCCGTAGCAATTCTCCTGTGGAAGCCGCGAAGCACATACCAGGTAAAGACGTGCACTACCTACATACCTACCTAGGTACCTAACTAGATACAGGCAGCTAGAGAAGCACCTAGGTATTTAGGTAGATACCTAGAGGTGGGGAGATTCCACATTACCCATGGTAACTACTGTAGGTATACGAGGAAAGACACCTTGGGCCATCCTTCATCATCTGTTGTGCCCGGTACGTACCTGAGGTAGGCACTTACTTACACACCTACCTTAGGACATACATCAAACATGGAAATATGGTATCAAGAACTGCCTAGCATTAGTCCATGCATCACTACCTAGAGAATGGGGTGAGCTCGATTCGAAGACGTAGCAATTCACTCTCCTAATGGCCTTTGCCGGCATGTACGATTGAAACTAGTTAGAAATCTTCGTTGTACTGCGACTTCCAGTTAGTATCCATTGGAGCTTTCCCGGTCTGAACAATAAGGGCGTTGCGAGAATGGCACCTGCGACCAAGACATTGAGCTGGAAAGCAAACATATAGTGAACTGCCTGTCCAGTGCGCCTGGAATTCTCCTTTTCCTCCTTGCCGACCTACTGTTTCAATATGTTAGCACTCCGACATTTTCAACACCCCGACTTCGTCGAAGCCGCATTACTCGCCTTGCTGGGCGCGGCCATCCCCTCTTCGTTGCCATGGCTAATTCGGCTACTAATAGCCGTTTTGGTTATGGCGATCAGACTGAACAAACTTGTTCACCAAGAGAGGTGGCCCGCGCCCGGCGAGCAAGACCAGCCCCGACTCCTCCCGCGGGTTCAAGCTCAGAGAGGGGTCTAATCCCCCCCCCTTTTAGGCCCACACCGCTGCCGAAAAGGTCCGGGACGCTCTACACCCGGGGTAACGCCAGGTACTAGGCGCCTTTGACAAGAGAAGAGTCCTGGTCGACAACGAGGAGACCGGCTCAGAGTCGGAGGGTCGTGCCAAGCCCCAGACAATCTCATTATGCCATCCCTTGCGGGAGAGAAAGGCGATCACACAACCAATCTCATGTCATCGCTCCGAGACCCTTATTCAACAGCTACCGATAGAATTCCCGGCAGGTTTATTTGCCCCTGCCCCCGGCGAGGTTCTGTGGCGTCGACGGTGCCCTGTGCAACGAAGGGAGAGGTAAATGTCACACCCCGGCGGGCATGGCCCAGCCACGGGCGGTGCAGCAACTGTTGACCTCATGTCGGGTCCAGACCATGCGTGCGGAGTTGCCTCACAGTACCCCCAGACAATCTCAGGGGGTTGCCTGTTCCGCCCTCTCATGAGTGGATGCCTCTCTCTACGCAGTTCGCCTCCTCTGTTGCCAACCCTGGTTAACTAAGCCGCGGCGACATCATCAAGGCGATATCAATTGAATTACGGAGATATCAACTATAATAGCCTATCAGTACCTGCGCCACATACGCCCTCTGCGTCGGGAGGCAATTGCTCATGCGTTTGGAGCCATTTACTCCCGTGGCAGATTGTGGCAAAGGTCTGACAGCCCCCGCGAGCGGTAATCTTAAAATGTCCCGGGCGCTAACCTCAGCAGCAGTACTAAATAACACCTACCTTCCGACAGTCTCAGGAGTTGCTTGCTCTCCTCTCGGAACGCTAGATCCGTCAGGAAAGTCACTCCACTGGCAACGGCAATTGGAGCTGGGGTGCGATAGGGGGTGGCCGAGAGTGCGTTCGTGGTGCACTACAAGTCCTAAGGACGGGTCAACGACTCCGCGGTGATGTTGTACGTCTGGAGAGTATAGGCTGAAGATGATATTCGGGTCGTCGTTATACGACTAGGGGAAAACGAAATTCCCGGTTGCTCCGAAATATTGAGCTGTTGGAGCTGTATACTGTCTTGTTTACAGGCTCACTGGGATATGGACGTGTAATAGCCAATGGTCAAGAGATTACTCTGTCCACCGCCGTGGGATTCTTGTTGATAAATTTCGACTTCTACCATAGGCCAACCGTCTTTGTCATTCTAGCTAGTAATCATCTTAGCCCAGGTAGGACTGAATGTAGTATACCTCATGAACACTCCCCAAATCCCATGTCCATTGGCCCCCATTCCTGCCCTCATCTTGCACGCACTGGCCAATGATGTTGTTAAAGGCATCCTAAGATCAAACACATTAGCATCAGGAGTCTGATGTAGCAAAATACCTCGTTTACGGGAGTACCGCGTCACTTACCCAGCAGTGGATCTTTGCCGTACCACTGTAGCTGGCCTCGATGACCCTGCGGTAGTAGTTAGGGAAGCCAGTGTCGCCAAACACAAGACTCGCAGAGGGTCCGTAGTTGCAGACCTGGGCGGCCGTCTGCTGGTATTCTGTAACGGAAAATCCGGCGTTCCCACTACCGAAGCAATCAGCCGCAAGGGTGGCGGGAATAGCCAGAAGGCCAAGCGTCAGAGAACGAAGAGAGACCATTGTGAAACTATTCGGTCTGGATACTCTGTGGGGTGGGTGATAGATTGTTGTCAGGCTGGTGATTGAGAGACCCGAGAACTGAACTGGACACCACAGGTTCGGTGCCTAGTATAGTTTATAGACTCTCTACATGGCTGGGATTGACGAGCACAGCTACACTGACGAACAGGATTTGGTGCTGGTGGCTTAATAACGGCCACCAATAAAACTCGAATATTGGGTCCATGGCACACCCTAGGCAGCGGTCCGATTTGGCTGTTACGAGAGGTTTGCGTAAGTTCACCGCTCAAGCTAGACTGAGGTCTACTACCACCAAGAGCAAATATTCCTTTGACAAATGATAGAATTTACTAGCTTATTAGACGATAAACATAGTAGACTAGGTTTGCGACCGAATGTATGTGTGTCAATATTAGGTAGTGGGCTGAATCAGCCAACACCCGGTCCAGGGTTGTCAACTTCAGAGCCGAATACGTACTTCGACAACCTAGGCTTAGGTACCTTGATTAGGCCAAGATGCCCCTGCTGATTCTATGGCTACTTTCATACCGTTTCGCTAAACGGAACTTGAGACGGCCGTTGCTCTTCACACCACTTCGTAGGGGCGTCTCCCAGCTACCGCTTCACGGATCTTCTTCGCGATCTCAATCACCGGCCGCCGACCAACTTACAAAACCATTACAAAAATATAATTCTTCGAGCCGGCTAATCTGTTCGCCTTTTTTTTTAGCAGGTATTAGCATAGTATACGTCCACCATCAGGGCAGGCAGCTTCTCATTGAGTTCATGGAATGAGAAGAATATTAACATGCCGCCTAGACAGACACTCAATCTTCCGAAAATGGTCACAAAACTACTTCGCTGTCCTTGATATCTCGTCCACTTGTATGGCTCTGTTGACCACGACACTGTCACTTTCATATCCTGTCATAGTGAAGCCATGCACGGCCTGGTAATTGTTGGGCGCCGATAAGGTGAGTAGCAATGCTGGGCTGTTTTCAACCAGTCCCTTGGGTTAAAGGGCGGCCAAGAACATAGACTTGGATTGGTAGCTATATTAAAGGGCATAAAGTCAAATCAAATCTTATTCTGCAAGACTTTAGGATCCACTTCTAGGAGCTAGTCGATGGGCTTCCCTTCACCGTGGAGATGTGGGATGGGGGAGGCAAATGCTGTGATTTCCTCAGGACGGACAAGCAATGCCCAACTACTCTACTCTCGACAGTGTATTTCTCCTTGCCGTCATGACGCAGTTGTATCCACTTAAGCTGCATTTTCTCCCCACGGAGGTCCCACTACTCGCCACAGACATTTGGTATCCCTGAACTCGATAAGATGACGATCCAAGAGAGATTGTCGATTCAACACCCGTCCCCGCCGTGTGAGCAATCCTTGCAAAAGAACGGAAGGAGATCACCACAAGGCGCCTCCTCTAGTTTATCACCGCCCAAGTTCTTGTTCAGGCAGGTACAAGAGGCACCAGTCCGTCGTTGTATCCAATATCTGTCATTTGGCGCCCCTTCGAGAACTTTGTAGACAGGGTCCGTTGGAGTGGCCGGAACAGGATAGATGGTGTTGCCGATTTGCCCGCAATATCCTTGGGCATCTTGCCAGAGCAAAGGAGTTGGGACCACAACGACTGTGGAGGTTTGTGCGATGGCAAGGGGGAGTGTGAGGAGAAGTAGCGTCGAAAGATTTGATATTGAAGTAGACATGGTGATGGTTGTTGACCTGGAGATGTTTTCCTCGAGGCTGGGTATGAGGGCTTCCTTCGAAATAATTAGAGGTTTGGGCGTGAATAAGTTTCAAGCATGGGAGTTGTTAAGTCATAATTAATACGATAATTTGTGGCTGCTTGTGATGCGGAGAGCGTTGTATCGGTCGGTGTGATATCAATCCGACACCTCCTTTATTGTGGTAGATCTGACACGTCCGCGTTCAGCTTTTAGTTTTTGGGGCACATCAGCAAAAGAAGTAACCAATCTAAGTTTGAAAATATATTGAAAGAGGGCTGTAAGCATGGGGTACAGCGTCGCATGCGGCCTCCAAGGCCTCCTGGGCTCTTTCATTAGCCCGCACGGTTGGTCTTGGCAAACAGTACGAAGGTGGCGCATGTTACACTCCTCATTGTGAGAGGTTGCCTGAGTGATAACCTGAGAAGGAGCAGCCGCTAGGAAAAACAGTCGCTCGTCATTCACAATGAGGATTTCGTTACGCACTCGTTTGCCTCATATGTTGTGTCATACGCATCCACATGACTGTCCACTTCATCGGATGGCAAAGGGAGGCGTTTGCCAGTGCGCGACGGTCCACTAATAAATCTTCGCCAGGAGGTCTAAAACGATCTCAGAACACGCTACCTGGTGGTTCTAGGACGTTCCCTGGTGTGCACGCCATGATTCGAATTTAAATTTTCTAAGAATGTATTTCAATAATCAATTACCGATGTCATTCCTGCTACTACCATGGTTATTCTGTTCCCCTTGTTGGAGGATGAGACAGAATGGGTCAAATCTCGACCAAAACGGCGAGAAACTGACGTACTTTTCTACTCGCGTTATTGCTATGACATTTTGACTAAACGCAGCTGAAATCAAACCAAGCAAACGGGGAAATTGCGATTCGGTTACGGGGTCGCACCGAGGGACCGACGCGGAGGAGACATCAGTAAGCGCCTGTCCATAGGATCGGGGCCAGGCCTCAGGGGCCTACTCCACTGTCAATAGAACATGCACGCCTATGCAAGTTAAGCCGCAACAATAATAATTCACACACACAAATAGGAAAGACGTAAGCTTTGATTTACATACAATTCTGGGGTGTTACTAAGGCTATCGTAGAACATCCTCACAGCGTGGGGTACTCTTACGGCGTACAGTAGCTTGGGCAGGTATACTTGTAGAACCTTGCCCAGTGTCTGACATGTCGAGTCATATATACGCCCAACATAATCCAGGAGTTACTCTCGACCAAAACCGGCTTCCATTCCCTCAATCTTTTGACAAGGTCTCGACGTTTGACCCCAAGCCTCAATGCGTTCCACTACTTTCCTCTTGCCCTTACTGGGCCTCCTCTCCGGGCTCTCTCTTGCGAGCCCAACTATCGCCGTGAGAACGTTGGCCGCCCCAGCCCACCTCGATCTTGAGTCAGTCTCAGCGGCACAAGTCAACGCTACTGAGGCATCCAAGAGGGCGACCAACGCTGCTGCCGCCCGGGCCCATATCGTTGGCGACAGGCTGGCCGCAGAAAACGTCAACGCCACCGAAACCAGTAAGCGAAATGCTGCTGAACCCGCCCATCTTGCCAGGGAGCTCGTTTCGGCCGATAAGGTTAACTCTACAAGCGTGGTAAAGCGAGCGCTTGGGGCGGTAAGTGACTAATCAAGTCTGGATACCTATCCTATAAAACCTTTACCCTGGCGTTTGGAAGTACATATGACAGAGCTAACACTATGGTCTCGTAGGTAAAGAGCCACCTCGCCTCTTGGGCCTAAGCTCTATCTGGTTACTTTCAGTAGGGGTTATTTAGGGTTGGTGGGGGTCACAAATGTTCGATGAAGGATGGATGTAGCTGGAGCGATGCAGTGGAGAGGCTCGGGAAGTGAAGTTTTTGAGGCCGAAGAGACTGCGGAGCGAACCTCGTGTTCTACTGCTCCTGGCTGGATTTAGGCTAGGCCCGCTCACAAGAATCTTTCGCTACCAACCCAACGCAATGGGCCAGTATGAGAGAGATAATGTGTCATGACTTGTGAAATGAATGCTTAAGAATCCCCTCCTCGTAGCCTCGAAGTGTACTGGCTTAAGAAGCTTCTACCGCCACCTACAATCCATTGATACCGGCCTAATGAGAGACTGCGATAAGCACAATGTCCTTTAGCCATGCTTTTTATCCGGAGAACTCCTTTTATTTCCGTTTCCTTCAAGTATTCCAATTTGAGATGTCGACTGCCGAATGTAGCATTTGGCCGTCACCTAAATAAGCTAGGAGAGGCAAGAAGAAATATTACGTGAGAGTGCCTTCAAGTAGCTGCAATAAGCTCAATTTAATTATTCCACGAAGCGTCGCAGTCGACGTGAGTGGAAATATTTGATGCAACTACCGTCGAACGAAGTGAGGCTTCAACACTGGTCGGTATTTGTTTCTAGGACGCTCGCCAGATGAGCCTAGACCCTGCTGATGTCTGTCGGCCGCACCAATCGTGCTTATTCAAATTCAATATTTACCACAACTACAGTTGGAGCCCTACCTTACTAGGTGGTATTTTCCAATATGTCCAGTGTACCTAGAGTAAGCCCGCTGCATTCGCAGCCTATCAGGTCGTTGCCCCTGGTGGTGGCGCTCAGTAAGCCGTCTACTGCTGCGATTGTGTGTTCCCACAGCCCCCTCTGCCCTTAGATAAAGATGATTTAAACAGTCGGAATTCCCGACGACATACATAGATTCAACGCCCAAGGTCTTACCATAACCACCCAATCATATACTTAAGTATACGTCCGTACATTGTCACTCTCACACCATGGTGCGAACTATACTTGCGGTACTCTTCTCGTGCCTGTTGGCAGCGGCCTCACCAGCCCCTAAAGAAGTTAACCTTGAGCGGGATGTGTGGGCCCCGAGCGAGAATTTCACTCTCATGTCTCGCAGCGAGTTTCTCGAGAAGCGCCAGCCCGGCGGTGTGAGTATTTCTAGTTCTGCGACTCCCTTAACTGACAAGAGATGGGAATTGACTCATGCGTTACCCGAGATATAGGTTTTTATCTGCCCGGATATTAACTGGGGTGGCGCCTGCGGATATGCCAAGCAGCCGTGGGACTTGTGCATTCAACTTGACTCGCCCTGGTAAGTTGTCATGCGCATTACGTGGTTTGAGAGCGAGTTGATAACACTGCATCTAGGTGGCACACCATCTCGTCGATAGGCCCGGATCAATACAACGCCATTGTCGCATACTCGTTAGTACCTGAGTGTTCATTACTCCTGAATTATCGACGCTATAACTGGCTGTTGTATCGCTAACCGTCATTTTCGCAGGGACTACAACTGTGGATCGTCAGACAAGCTTGCTATCTTCAATCCCGGCTATGTACATCCTCCTCTCCCCCGGTCGAATACCCCCGAGGCATTGAGCGAGATAACCACGTACTAACTTGGAATCGAATACCCACAGCCCGATCTTCGCCCTGCTGGCTGGAACGATCGCATCGGTAGCTTCAGGGTTCTACAGATCACTGGACCAACCTGCATCCGCGATGCAGACTTGGACAGGCCTTGGCTCCGGGACTCGACAAATTGTCAGAGCTGCTGCAATGGCTGTACCCGAGGCGGCCAGAGCTGCTGCCCTGACGGTGCCTTTTGCTAGACGATCCAGCCAGTTGCCGTGAAGGTGGGTGGTGACGATCACAAACCATGTTAAAGACGCGATGGCCTTCGACACCGTGTTTATCACGAGTCATTCCCTTTTGCGATTAGAAGCTTTCAGAGAGATGAAATTGAGTACTTCTTAAATATCCATAGTCAGAGACAGCCTTATGTTGTGTTTCACTCGAAGCCATCAGACATTGTTTACGAACTGATGAGGTTCTGACGCAATGGAAACTTTTCGGTCGAGTTTTCGGGGATTCAGATGCGTTTATTCCACACACGCCGCTCATCGAAAAGACGCAGCGAGTTCCTTTCCACTCTCTCGTACCTCGCCCTTGAATGACACCTTCGGCGTAAGGGATCCATAAATATCGGTGGCCAGTGAAGTGACTTCGATTTTGAGTGCCAGGGATTTGAGACGGAACTGAACCACGTCTTCTAGCTCAGGACCGGCATAGACGGAGACAAGCTCCCTTGATCTAGTGCCTCATGCAGCGCTGGCTTCCCACGCTTTTTGTAACAAAGTATATATCCTCATCACAGGGTACTCCGAGTACATCATAACCCTGCAATTGTGGGTTAATTGTGTTAGTATTCTCGGAGAGTCGCGTAAGACCCTTGCTGTCAAGCGCTACAGGGAGTGAAAGAGTCTAGAGGAGTGGAGCCGAGGGATACTGGCAGCCTCAGACTAGTGTTCCGTGGTCGCGCCATCGATTGTAAAGGTAGCTCAAAGTTGGTATATTGGTAAGAAACAGTTCCGACGGTGCCACGATGAGGCCCAAGTCAGGCGAGGGTTGGGCGCAAAGGACCAGAAATGGAAGATGTACGCTAGGCCAATGTTTTGGCCCCGTAACATGGACCGATCAAAAAGTGAAAACTCTCCGCCATATATAAGAATGAAGGAATATGGGCAATGGACCGATCAACGTTAACATAAAACCGCCAAAAAGATGGCAGACTTGCTGGGGGAAAAAGGCAAAAAGCTTGTCTGGGTTTAGTGATCTCAGTGACTCTAGCGGATTTTCGTGTGTGCTATCGGCTACTGACTAAATACCTACCTATATATAGCTGTAGCGAAGCTCTACGCGGTGCAATCCTCTCCCGGTAGTTACTGTATGGGACGGATCACCTACGTGTAGGATCGCAGCGATGTCATTTAGATAAGAAATTACAGGGATTGTACCTTGTAGATGGAAAGAATTGGTGGGAAAGGGCAGCTCAAATGCGGCGCCAATCGTTCCCGCCCCAACTTTGTGGGTGAAGGAGTTACGAACCTTGACCCTGGCCCATCCCAGGTACTTCTCTTTGTTCCAGGAAGGGCATCGGATCTGAAGTCAAAAACGCTCAACTATAGGAAACCGCATGAGCAACCCTCTTGTCCAGGAATTAATATGCCTCGTTTTGGCCTTCGCATATAAGTAGACTCGAGACTACAGCAGCCACTTTAACCCAGAGGAATAGGTTTACCTCAGCAGACCCAAGATTCCAGTAAAGCAAAGCATAAAGAGGAGTATCGAACGGGCTTGTAGGAGTAGGAGAGGATAGAACCGGGGGAAGGAGTATGCTTGGGTGTCTACCTCTCGAATCTATTACGAGACGTCCTTCTCCGATGCCAAGACAGGCGAAGGAAGGTTCGGAATCCTTGTTTCCTTATTCTGTCTAGTTCCTATACAAACGTGCTTCCCGAAGGACTCCGCCCTCGGTCTCGGTTGCACAGCAGTGACGGAACTAGGGACCGCGACACCGTTAAGGTAGTTACGCTACCATCTCAGTTTGGCGGTTCAGTGTCCCGCAGTGCTGCTTTAGTACGTTCACAATTAGGAACAGCACATCATGCACGCCTCCCGGGCTATGTTCTCAACTCGGTCACCGACCCATAAAGTGCAGCCATGCCGTTCCGCGGTCGTCAGAACGCATCCTTCGGGACATGATCCTCTTGTGGAGGTTACAGCATAGATAGCATTCAGGCCCTACAGGGGAGTAAAGTAGGCTGGTTTAGCGCTTGGGCTGCTAGGAAAACTCCGGTGCCCAGGACTTTACATATCAGGCAAGGCAGATTAGGTGTACTGAATATTAGTAAAGTAACGTGCAGGCGTATGTTAGCAGACAATAACGAAATTTCGCCTTGGAGGGCAGTTGCGCTATTACTCGTAACGACCGAAGGATGAGCTGAAAAAACAGACACGGCCCGTTGGCGGCCGGCGGTGGCTTTGAACTCACACAACTGACTCGTATGTGTGGCAGTGGCAGGATTGGCAGGATTTAGCCTCTATGAGTCGAGCTACGCGCACCTTGGCATAATACGACCAACGAAGGCATCTCTAACTGGCCGTATGTAGTAGGCACGATTACAGCACGATATCGAAGACCTTGTGTCAAGCGAATTTTCTACAGACTGGATAATCCTCAAGTATAAAGGGGCAGCAAGATGCCTCTCCTTTCTCACCCATTACCACTCAACTCAACAAGCATTTATCCAGACAGTTCAAGCCTAGAGATCGCTCACAAACACCGTTCCACGTAAACCACCAACAAATCCCACCAACGTCAACCACCATGCAGTTCAATGCTGTTATTCTCGCCCTGGCGGCCTTGAACTCCGTTGCAATGGGCGCCCCAAAAGTGGACCAGCCATTCTCTAGTATCAATGAAGTAGAAAAGAGGTTCCCTGGCGCGAAGGCTAGCTTCGACAACCAGGTCGCCGGTCAACTTGAGAACAGAGCTCTTGGCAAGCGCTGCATCTATGACGCCCCAGACACGTGTATCCAGTGCAATGCTAATTGCTGTGAGTTCAAACCAAGTTAACTTGCGTGCAAATGCTAATATCAATTTCTATTCCATAGCGGATATACATGAGACCGGAGCTTTCCTTGGCTGCATGCTTTTCTGTTACACCCTCTCAAAGTGCTGCTGATCGGTCATGTTGAGCAAGCATTGGGTCCTCAACCACAATTTATTGCCCGAATGAGGACAGGGATGGAATATCTGCTGCATGTTGTTAAATAGCTAGTTGGTCGGTCAACAATTCTGTCTCATATATATTCGGGGATCTGCTTTCGCATGACTTCCACGTGGGCGAGTGTGGCGACTCACTTTGACATTCTTTGCAAAGCAGTCGATGCAGTGTCTCAGTGTCTCTCCTTCCCTTTTGTCTCCTTCGCAAACAAAGCAGACTAGCTCAATTTCACCTTTTTCTTCCGCGACACATGACGCTCGCCTCTAACGTCGATGAAGGCTAGCTCATTGTTGTCAGAATAGAGCCTCTTAGTACAAAGCACTCCGCTGGGCATATCTATTCCTTTGCTCCTTATACCCAACGACGCTTACCGCCTGCCTAATTTGATGGTAGCTATTATGCGCAATCCTTCTTGATGTACCGCACGGAGACGAACGAGACGATTACCAAATATCTGTTCCGACAAAAGGTGAATTATGAAAGAAAATTGTTGGTCTGCGTCACTTTGGATTCCGAGCAGGGGTTTCAATAGCTAATGGACTGAGGTCACTGCTTGCCAAGTTAAAATTGCAAGATTCGCAAGATCTGCAGAGTATCTTCCATTTTTTAGTGGCAACCGCTTTACATTGGAAGCCACTATTATTGTGTGGATGAGTGACTCTCGTGTTCTGCCCCTGAATTGAGGTCGACTTCAATGATGACCAAGTACAGCTTTTTAAGAGTACGTTTCCGTCCGCAACATTAGGGAGATCAATGACTGGACGGGATTCTATATCAACCCGCAAGCTGTGAAGGCTGCCAATGGCGCACGAAGGTGCTCTTGTGGATACTGCTGGCATTGTTCCAACGGCCGTGACGGCGCTGATTGCGACCACAGCGGAGAGAAGCTAGCGTGGCACCCCGTTTTGTTTAGATTCTTTATGATGTGGGTGAGGCATTTGGACTTTGCTTCTGAACTTAAATGCCCAGCCGTGTTAGAGCGCGTGCTTCCAATGCATGCACGTTTCGGTATTTAATCCCTAGCGCGCATTGGCGTGGGTTGAGGGTGAATGATACGTGGTCCGTTTGTCGGGCTTCGGATTGCCATGTGGGGCCCAGAAGACGTTGTTTAACCTACCGCAACATTGGACCATCTGATGTGGTAGCTTGAACTTGGTTAGGATATAAAAATTCTAGTGTCGGCGCGAGAAGGCAAAATGGTCCGCTTAGTCTGAATCAGCCACTCACTGCTGATCGGTGACCAACCACCGTCGACCGTGGCATTCTAGCTTCTATGGGAAGTTTAGCAGCAGTCATATCTCCACTTGCCCTCGGTTGCCTTCTCCAGAAGACCTTCAACAATAAGATCGGCCACTGGGGGTGGACGCTCGTGCGGTCTGGCTGCTTCCTAATCATGTTCCCAGGAAGGCAGTGATTTCTTGGGTGCCCATGGGGCATATATCCTATGGGTTGATGGCGTCAGGACAGGATGATAGCTACATACTAGGACAAACCCAAACCTGTACATGTCTCTGACTCCGGTGACTTCGCGGCGGCCATGGCGGTTGACGTCTTGGCCGACCTCTCAAAGGTGCCTACAGCCCCAGTCGTGTTTTTCGGACTTGTTCCTAAAATAAGTACTATTTGCCAATATTGATCCTTAGTAGCGCTGTTTTGTTTCAGTCCGCGGGTTCTTGGTCAACTCTAGCCAAGAGAGCTGTGAGGAGATACATCTCATGTGCCGTCACCAAATCCGCCAAGGACGGGAGGAGGCTATGATTGATAATATATTGTTATCCCTAAGCCGAGGGGGGGCGCCTCGGCCCAATGGTATCAAAATGACTGTTTGGACGAGAATAATTATTTGAATGGGTTTTACGGTCGAATACTGCCTACATGCTCTTCTCGGCGACCCCGAAGGCTCCTTGTCAAAATGTCGCGCCGAATGTGGCTTTGGCCGTCTGTATGATGATAATTATAGTACGAAATCCAAGAGTCAGTCTTTTTCGGCCACCCTGCCTGTGGTTACACAACCAAGGCAAATCCTGGCATATTCCTTCGTCGGCCAGACCACCCAGCATGCTCGCTGCAAATGTAACCCGAATCTTCGATTCTTACCGTGAATTGTCCTTTCGCCCCCTTTCCCCGCTCTCCTCACTTCTCCTTCCATCCCTTCTAGTTGCATCTGAGCCGCGTCATGGGCAGGCCAGCCCGCCCGTCCATCAATTATTGAATGCGACTGCTGCCGCCTGCAGCTGTAATTGGTTGTGCATTCCGTCCGCCTAGACGCTTGGCAGCTACGAAGTCGTGCGTGCGGCTAACTCGCGGTTGTCCTTTGCCTACTACCGAATCTAAGCTGCACTGTATCGGGCTTAAATGAACAAGCGAACTCAATCTAAGCGTAATCTACCCAGGGCTGCATTCGCAGGGGACTGGTGGGCTGGGGATGGTGGGATGGTGGGATGACTGGCAGGGCAGATGACGTTAGTCCAACCACACCACCCCCTGTTAGCTCATCATCGAGAACTGTTCCCAAAATATGCGCCCGACCGCCATGATGGTCTGTGTCCCGACACCCTTTGTTCCTGGGAATTTCTAGCGCTAGTGTCCCATCATCGCAGCGATTTATTGATGCGCAGACGGGATCGATGTCACCACCCGGTTTTTGGCGTGGGCCCCCTTCTCTTTTTCTTTTTTGGGTCTAGCCCAGCTTCTCCCCAGACACTCAGCAAGGTCGTCCTCGGGGTTGGATTTCCTGCTAGCGTCGTCTCGAGTCCGACTGCACGGCCTCCAACCAATCCCCATCACCGACACGAGTTGAAAGCTCAGACTATTGAAGGGAACCTGCAGATAAATCCCACGTCTGACCGTTCGCCATGACCTCGGTTTGGGGCAGTGTGTGAGATGGGGTGAAGGGGCTGCGCTATCATCGTGCCGTATCCCGTTGAGCAACGAAGTGTCGAAAGGAAGAGGCAGGTTGAAGTTGCGATGCTATCTGTCGGGGCTTTCGCTTTCGCTTTCTCGAAACCCGATTTACCTATATCTATATAGCATGGCCTGCTCTTCTCCTTGATCCCAGATGCCATCAATTCACAAGTACACGCATCACTCATCCTTATATCTCCGGTTCTAAGCCAAGCCACGAGACCACCCTACCCAATATAGTCACAATGAAGTTCCTCTCCACCCTTCTCCTCCCAGCCTTGACTCTGGCCGCCCCCGCCAGCTTGATTCCCAGGCAGGCCGGTCAGATCCAGATTGCGTCCGTCACGGCGTCCGGCGGAGGGTGCCCCCAGGGCTCCTTCTCGACAAGCATTAGCCCGGATGGTACAACCATTACCTTTGGCTTTGACAGCTATCAGACTTTTGTCGGGCCCCAGACCAGCCAGCGCGAGCTGGACTGCAACATCTTCTTGAGCCTACGCTTCCCGCTCGGCTGCACGTCGGCGGCCATCTCCACCACTTACCACGGTTTCGTCCAGCTAGACAGCGGCGTCACCGGCAGCTTCCCGGCCAGCTACAACCTCTCCCCTGGTTCCCTCACTGGCAGCACGCCAGCTACCTCCTTCACCTCCGCTAGCTGGGGCGCCGGTGGCGTCTACACTAAGCTGGACTCCGTCACCGCAAAGGCCACCATCAACAGTCCCAACCAGCAGAACGTCAACTTCGAGATCCGCAACCGTGCCTTCCTCCAGGCACCCAACTCGGCCGCCTCGGGAACTCTCACCGTTGACGACGCCACAATTACCATTGCACAAATCAAGAAGTGCTGAGAGTCGGTCTTTCTTCTTGGGCTATCTATTGGGCCGGTTTTTCAACGTTTGGAGTTAATTTCTTAGTGGCCTGGTCTTGAGGCTTAACAGGAAGGGATTGGGATCGCCTAGACATCATAATCGGCGGATGGGAAGGGGGAGTCTATGCATAATTATTATTAACTGAACGATGAACACGCCTATAATTAGCGAAACAGTGATGTGATTTCGCTCAAACCTCTCCAACAGGATATATGTATGCCAGTGAATGAGACACGGTATCAAGAACTACCCCTCGCTGAATTTGAAGACCTAGTAAAAATGGCGTGTCTTTAAACATCGACAATGGGAATGGGGCCAACATCGATTCACATGAACAATACGAGATCAAAATGAGGCTGAACCAGGAAATGTAAGAGGGGCAGTGTGTGTGGGGAAGGGGGCAGGGGCAAAACAAAGTTTAAGTGTCTCGAGGGTTATTAGCTTGTCTCAAAGGTTTATTTCATGAGATGGCTTTGCGCACGGCCTATACCACGATTTCGGGACGAAAATGGTAGTTGCTGGGGTAAGCGCTGCTCGTCTCGGGGTGGCGTGAGATATCGAGGAACAGCATGGCTTAAATCCGGTCGTGAATGTGGGCATAGCGAAACAGAGCAAGGGAACCAAGGACAAGACGATGGTGACGAGATCAGATTGCCGGGCAAATATTGTAGTGACCTCTCGCCGAGCTCGACAGTCGCGACGGCCAACCGATGACCGGGGACTATACCTCGAGGTGCCGGGGTTGTGACTTGATTTTTTATTTTCCAAAGGCGTGGGGGTGTTGTGGTGTCCTCCGCCAGTGTGTCTCATGTGGACGCCACCATCGTCGTTAGACGAGTCGTCAATTCGTCGCTTACTGTATGCAGACCACTCCGGCCGCTCTCGTCCGATTTAAATCATAATTGAAACAGCAGTCCTCAGGCCTCACACTTTCCACTGTTTCCTCTCTCCTTTATTTCTCTTTTTCGTCCTACCTGTAGATCTCCTAGAAGATCTCCTAGAAGATCTCCTAGAAGATCTCCTAAAAGATCACCCTGGGCACCCCGTCTAATCTACAGTTATTCATCGTATTGGCCCTCCTAAGTAGCGGATCAAACGGTAGATCTCTCAGTAGATGGGCCAAACGCCCAGTCTTCCCTCTTTCTTCGTTTGTTCTACCAAGAAATTGACTAGTAGATATCCTAGAGATGGTATTAAAGAATCACCGGAAACAATGACCTGCGGCTGGAGTTCTAAGCAGTTCTGCATCATATCCAGCGCATTATCAAGGCATCCCCTAATTATTCCAAATTGGAGCGAGGTCGGCGATGCTGGTTAGTTCGTCGGGATGTTGCTTGCCTTGCGACGCTCTTTTCATCACCTGCCCCTCTTCCTTGTAACTTCTCGCCTTCTTGCAATCGCTACTGGCTTAAATAAGTCGACGCCAGGCTGAGCTTGTTAGATAATATATCAGAATTACTGTCGCCTATACCGTCTGCCTACCCGGCAGCGCATCTACTTGTGACTTCTCAGCCTTCTGTAACTCTTAGTCTTAGTCAAAGTCACTTGCCTAAGCAACCACCGCCGTGGTCTGGACCAAGAGAAAGCTTTCAGGAGCGAAGGGGGACCTTACAGTCGTATACAATGTCTCTTGTTCTATAACATTCCATGCCCCTGAAAATCCTTACTGCTTAATCAATTCCAGTGACATTATTAGTCCGGTGTGCAGCTGCATACGCAGTTATTGCATCGTAGTTGCGACATTCATGCTCAACACCCCAACCGTCGACCCCTCGTACAATTCTTCCATCTACTTTCCTCGACTTCTCCAGTGTTGTATCGCCGTGACACATGAGTGTCTGGCGGATGTAATCAAAACAATGGTAGATATGATCATCCGTCACTTTGTCTTCGCCGAGAGCAAAAGTAAGGTACTCCTTATCGTTTTCGCCTTTGTACCAGTCCTGTAGCAGGGACATCTTGGACTTTATTGCTGCCTGGTAAAACGACAAGCTTTAGCAAATTTGCATCGTGTTGATCATGGCAAGTTCCACACTCACCAAACAGTGTAGCTGATGGAACAAGGCTATGGTATACTGCTCAGCTCCAGTCTCGGCGTTGTCCTCCAAGGGAAATCCCCCAGAGAGCTTCCAAGCCGTCGGATTCTCAACTCGGATATTTCCTTTTCCAGCTGTAGAAAGCAGATTAGCTAATTGGACCTAATGGAATAATCCCATTCTCCTAGGGAGGATGTGACGAAAGATGTTCGGCTCTCCTACCTGGTATCAGTTTACTCCAAGCGCTATCCATACCATCAGGTCCAAACGGATCGTCATTGTAGGTCTTATCCTCGTTAAAAACAACGATATTTTTGGGAACTAGCTATGCTTTAGCCAAACACGCATATATCATAAGCATTTAAATGGAAGTTGTACTTTTACCGAACATGGATTGAGATGGGAGGAGGCTCTTTTCTTGGATCTCTTTAGAAGAGCCAAGTATTATCATGACCAGAATGACGATAACTGCTGACAGAAGGTACGGTAGGAAGCGGGAGATTGGTGACCAGAGTCTCCCACGTGCAGCTATACCACCAAGAAACCCCCCCGGTCCTTGATTTTCTTTGGCTTCGCCATGTAGAAATGAAGCAGACTCAGAGTCCGTAAACTCGTGGTGGATGCCCGACATAGAGGGCCGTCACAAGTGATTGTAGCTATCCTTGGTAGCGTAGCAATGCTGGTGAGAACATGCAGGAGCGAAAAGGACAAGACACCACAGCATAAATGCCAAGTGGCTGGGCTAGGACTAATATAAATTGAGTAAACCCCCTCTAAAGCTAAACCGAGATCCCATGACTACGTCACACAAGTCTGGCACACAGCGATAATCTATGGAAATTGAATTTAGCCAGAAAGGGTATATATTAGTAAATGCCTGTGTCCACAACCCGGCGATTCGAAAACTACACGGAAGGAAAACTCCAGTTCCGGTTTTACACGAATCCGGCTTATAGTCACAGGTAGATTGGCAGCAGTCGGCGCAGTATTATTCGGTCGTGCGGTAGAAATCGAAGGTTAGAGCAACATCCTATCGGGTAGACTTTGGTCCTGCTACAGGCCTGAGCAGCAAGCAATGAGAAGGTAAGAACGGCGATGACGAGAACCCACAACATTATCTACGGGAACATGGCCAACTAGTCGTAACGTAACAACACCTATTGGCTGTTTACGGATAGCGAGAGCGACTAAATAGGTACGTTTTTGGCTATCCCATTCGTCACCCGTTTGGTTTTGTTTTTTTTTGGTGCTCGCCCGCACCGATCGAGTCCCTCGAAAACTTCGCCAGCATTGAATAGCTGAAACTCTTGCATCTGGGGGGAGGGCTCAAATGTCTCAAACTCTGGCAGCCATATTCTGCACATCTTACAAGGTGAAGGGCGATAAGTCGCAAGTAGCTGTGTTAACAAACTCATCTATACAAGGTACCTAGACATTTCTTTTACATCATAGACGTCCAAAGACTTCCAAACCCCAAATTAGCCCGCCAAACAATACCAACACATTGCCAGGAGGCTATGAAGCTTGTTCGCCACATGGAACTCTATTAAATACAAAACGCTCCGTCATTTGCAGGCTAGGTCCACTCTAAACCCCCTTCGATGGCAAGTTTACCAGGCCGGTTCAACTCCATTAGTTACTCGTAAATTACGATATAGGCGAAAAGCTTTGCAGGATACTCCTCTCGAGGATCAACGCAGGGGCGGGCAATATCTCTCAAGGAAATCGGCTAGGGTGGTCTGACGGAGAACCACGAGCGTGTTCAAATCCGACTTTAGGTGATTGCTGAGTCCCTGATAATTCTGGGAACGGACCTGGAAAGGATCAAGTGGTCATCACTCTCTATTATCAAAGATAACGCGGGTCGAGCTTGACAGGCTCTAAATACTTTTACGCGACCGTGTTAGTTCCGTCGTTTTGTCGAATTGATCCCTGCAAATGGCGCGGCGACCCCTTCCGCCAACTTTGAAGATATTCCCGGACCGGGCTGAATCATGGGAATTCACCGGGCTATACAGCGGAACTTCAGGAATCAGCGCCCCAGTCTCAGCAAGGATAAGCTCTATGACATGGCGGGGTGTAACAGGCGGCTAGTTAGCTTATGACGAGATGAATGCATATCTAGTAACAACAGATCCAGACAGTACCTGAAAGACGGTCGAGGACGACGGGCATCAATAGCGAGAGCCTAGTAGATGATAAAATGCTGTACCTCCATGTATAATGCTCTATCTCAACTGCTGGCCATGGAGGCAACACATTCAACGCAGGCTCATCACGTAGAAACCGACATCTTCACGTACACTTAATAGACTAATTTCATTAAGCCATAAAATCCCGAAGAGAAAACAGTACGTCTTTTGGCGGGGCGCGGGCATTAGCCAGCCAGTCCATCAGCTAGCATCGTATCTATCAACTGGCAATGCCGGTCGGCATTCGTCTCGCTCATTTCATCATCATAATTAAGTCCATAAGGCCAGATATGGCCCCCTCCACAGTTAATCTTCGCATCGGGGCCGTCCCACGACTGTAGGAGCTTTGTTGCTAAGGGCCAGTTGTTCGCGGCGCACCTGGTATCAAAGGATTGGGTCTGCCCAATCCCGAGTGTGTGGGAGATCTCGTGGAGTGAAGTTCGCTCATTCATATACGACCGGGTCGAGCCGAATCTGATGTTGCCGTTGAAGTTCCCGTCCGCGGTGGCTACGCTCGGCACGTATTGGACTGTAATAGATTTGCTTGGACGGACCGTCAGCTTATTGTATCGTGCCACAGCCAAATCCATGGCGGCTTCGATGCGAGTATAGGCGTCGGCTTGGTCGGGTGTGGGATTTGTGTTTTTCTGCAACTGCCAGGTAATGGCTGCCGAGCCGAGGTAAGAGTAAACCGAGAGGAGCGTAAGGAGATGGAAATGCATGATAAACCAAAGCTTCAAGTACGGGAGGCAGAGATCATGTAGGGAGGGGATGCCCATAATGCTTCTGCCTCCCTAGACACGTCTTTACATAAATACCTACCAGTGTTACTCTGGGATTAGACCAGCCGAATTTGTATTTATCCAGGAATATTAATTTTCTTGGAACCATAGGGCCCTGCCTCATTTGGAGGATAGCCCATCATCCCGCTAATCGCCGTATCCCCTTTCAAATTCTCCATTTTCTCTGGCGCAACTCCTGGACGGCTGCTACTAGTTGCAGTACCATCTAGGTCTCTTTTTTGGGCATTCACGTGGATCTCTGGCGACAATGTAAGGTTGGTGAAATTACTCCGCCGAATTCACCTCTTAAATTCAAGCTCTACTCGACATTTGCGGGGGGTCAGCACCTCTGCTGCTCCTCCTCGGAACAACTGACCACCACCAGAGTTACCGTGGACTCCCTTCCCTCCAGCTCCGGACGCCGAACTAGAGGCTGGCGACCTAGAAAGCCGGTATTTTCTGCCACGTTCTGCCTTGTAAGAACCCTGTCCGGCATGTTGCCCACGCAGCGGCGCTGCCAACGGTGCATGAGTAATCCATCCAATGTTTCTCACTTGCATTCTTGGCACCTACCTCAATAATCGAATGACCTTTCACGCTTCAGCGAGAAACGGCCCTAGAGGTAACCGCTTTGGGGAGGACTTCATTCAATAGTTTGTTTTCGCTTAGCACACCTAGCTCTCCGTTGATACATTCTGTTCACGATGAGTCAGGTGCTTCCAGAATCCTACACCAGCTCTAACAATCATGCTGAGTGGTTCCAATCATATGCCAGTCAGCTATCTGATGAGCTCTCACTAGGGGTTGCTTGGCCTCCCTCGTATTTTCCAATGGCTCTCTCTGTAGCGTACTCATTTAAAGCCCTGGGTTCGTGCTGCCAACTACTACCTCAAATGACGCAGCCCAACCCAAATATTCACATCTATCTTCCTCCACATCTCACCACAACGCCTTGATATTGCTCATCATTCACAATGCGTGTCTCCATCCTATCCCTCTTCCTCATCCCGCTTGCCGTGGCCATTCCTTCCCAGTCCACACCGCGGGATCTTACGGAGGCAGAGCTGATGGAGAAGCGCAACACCAACGAAGGTGTCTACTTAACCAACTGCTGGGTAAGTGTTCCCGTAGGCGTTTCTACCCCTACCAAATTCGTATCTTTTGGTCTCGTTGTAAAACTTCAACTGACATTATTAACCCCGGCGCAGTTTTACTCCCTCGGCGACTGGGCCTCGGAGATGAACTACTACAGCAACGCCCGGTCAGGATCTCAAAACGGCCAGCTACCCACCGACACTACCACCCTGAGCTCCACCTCACGCATCACTTGGGAGGGAACCCAGCGGTGCGGTACCTACTCATCTTCGGGCGTAACTTTCTGTTCACAGATCCAAGCGGGCGCAGCCAGCCTCGTAAGTCCTAGAGCAGAACCCAATCCCCTCGGGGGCGCGTCGCCCACAATGTTGGATCCCATGTAGTTTCTAACTCGTTTTGTCACTCCAGAATACCGGGCAATATGCCGGCCCTGGTTGGAACAACGCCCACGGCTTCGACTGCTACAAAGATAACGGCCGCGTCCTATTCAGGACCAGCAGTGGCAACTTCAATCAGAACCAAGAGTGCTATAGTATTTATTACTGCTTCTCGGTAAGTGCGGCGTCTTTGAAGATCAACTGAGTGATACTGACTTTCTCGCAGCAAGTTTAAAGCACCGAGTGGGCTGAGGCGAAGTATGATCATATGCGCCTCGCAAAACATGGTCATATTTAAGCAGTATGTAGCTATCTACGATTGCATAGAACTTTAGTTGCGAGCGTTGCATCAAGGCTTATATAGAACTTTAACAAATATCTCCATATGAACAAATGCAGCCATATGGATTCTCCATTCACGTCTAGTCTTCGTTCTGGAGCTGGGCCTTTCAAGATACAATATTGATATCATGACTCATAATATCGACGTGTTGATATAGGAGGATGAATCCGACCGGGCGTGTGGTTGCACACGGTCATCGAAATCTGGTCTTCTGAATGGAAGTATTAATCAACCCCGATTAAAGATAAGTAGGATAGATGCACCGAAGATCATGCCCTGAATGAAATATAGCCCCTGATTAGTCGGCAAAAGGCAGTAGTAACGCAGGCGAAGCACGCCCTCTGTCAATACGTGTGACACATAATATTAGGTTGCGAGAGCTTTTCCTGACTTTCCATGCCAATTACAACAATCCCTTTATTCTTTTTGGAAGGAAGCACAAACGTATCAATTCATTACTAAAGCCTGTTGGGGGCAAGTACATGCAACTTCCAAGGCTATTGAGATTCAACCTAAAAGCATTGCCCGGCCCTCTCTACACACCCCCTCCTCTTTCGTGCCGGAGAATTTGTACTGCGGGCTGAAAATACCGTCCACAGTGGCGTTTTTTAATTCTGGAAGCAGTAGTAGATCGATACGCACTTAAAGCAAGTCATTATGAAATCTCTATAGGTGGGAAACAATGCCAAAAGCGGCGTGGCAACTTACTGTATGTTGCAGCTGAGACCCTTCTGGCACGTAATATAAAAGGCGACCGTTATCCTTGTAGCAGGCTGTATTACGAGTTAGACGTAGGTACTTTCAAATTCGGTATGCTGTGATAGGGTTGAAACTGACAAAAGTTCGCCCCGTAGCTGTTCCAACCCGAACCAGCGTACTGCCCGGTGGACTATTGTTTAATCCTGGTTAGCCGACCGGGGGAATCTCGCAGTTAAGAAGAAGACTTGCCAAACTCTGCCCTGCGTTGGAGATCAGGGAGCAGAAGGTTGCACCCCTAAATTGAAGTCTCAGTATGCACCATGAAATATTACAAGCCAGAACACTCACGAGGCAGAGTAGTATCCGCAATGCTGTTGACCTTCCCAGGTAACGAGGAGCGGCTGGCCGTTGTTGGTAGATGGCCACGCTATCTCGTCTGGCAGTTGACCATTCTATGGTGGGGGAGAATAGGGGCGCATGATCAGCCTTCAGAGTCATGGGGTTTGGTACTGGAAAATATACCTGAGAACTACCCTTGGCGTCATTGTAGTAGCTCATCTCGCTGTATCGTGTAGTCCCCCTCGTTACACAGTTAGCAAGGTAGACGCCATTTTTGGCGCGCTTTTCCAACGGCAGAGCCGAACCAAGCGCCAGCTGGACAAGACCAGCGGCGAAGAAGATTGTGGCGGCAAGCATTTTGGACCGGAAGTAATAGACCACCGGGGGTAGAACTCGGCAGTGCCTAGATTGTTGTGGAAATATGGCGTAACTAAGAAACAATAACGCCCTCCCTCGACCACTCTCTTATAGTTTCACACCGAAAGTTGACCGTTGTGATCCCACCATGCTGCGTGGCTCGATTGGAATTGATTCCTCATGTACGGCACAAAAAGGTTCTATAACTCGGATTACACCGCCTCGTGACTAAGACCACTCGCACTTCGTGACGAGTTGAGTATCTTGTAGCGAGGAGGTGATACGGAGGAGAAGGTTCTTCCTACGAAGGTTACATGTCTCACGGAACAAGGTACCTATGCCAATATTGTGCAGGAGGAGCAAAAGGAGCAATGTGCTCATCGTGTCGGCCTCACGCGCAATGTCGTATGAAGCCCAGTCTGCAATAGTTTGATGCGCCTACCTTCCAAGAACCCCGATCCTTGAGCACAAACCGACCGAGAAGTGCCGTCGACAACGACCCGCCAAGAACACCTCCCCCAATATTGGTACGGTGATGAATCAGCACCATGGTCCACCGATCCCACAGAGGTCCGCCAGTAGGTAGGTGCAGCCATGGAACGGGATTTACTTGGCCGTATGAGGGCTTTTTAAGACTATAAGCAGTCGGGTGATCACGTTCGAGCGTGGGTGTGGCCGCTGTAGGATGAGCATCCTCGGATATGAGTCTCAAATAGGGAACGTATTTTCCAATATTGGCAGTGAACATTCGTCAGCAACCTGCAGAGGGCTGCTTGTTACCCGTTATTTCAACCCTGGAGGCTCCCAGCTATTCCTTTGGCTGCTTGTGGGTGTGACAGGTGGCTTACGTGAGGTTCAAATTCGATATTCCGAATCACACCACACAATGCTTTAATTACCAGTCTCTTAGTCGCAGGAGATGACCATGGGGTAGAATTGGCAATGACCGGGGATGTCCTCTTATTTGCGTCGATGCCAAGGTGTGGTTAGAGAGTTAAGTTCCATGTTTGGTTGGCTCCTGATGCCGACCTTCAACTGAATTGAGGGGGTAAATTCTCGAACTTTGATGTGTGTATGCACGTACTATGCCTCTATGGGGAATCCCGACCGATCCACAGCCCCCTAAACCAACCATCCTCCCTTTGTAATAGCACCCCCGGCGTCCCATCCTCCACAATCTTCCCTGCATCAAGCACAATCACTCTGTCACACCACTCCGCGGCCACCTCCAGCCGATGGGTTACCATCACCACTGTCCACCTCGCAAACTCTTCCTCCAGCACTCTCCTTACTTTCCGCTCCGTCTCCGCGTCTGCGGCCGACGTGGTCTCGTCCAGCAGCAACAAACCCCCATCGATGCCCGTCTCCCGCCGCTTCACTCGCCGACGCAGCACCGTTCGCGCCAATGAGAACAGTTGCTTCTGACCTGCGCTGAGCTCCACCTCGGCAAGTGGTGCGGCCAATCCGCCTTTGGCCACAACGATATCGGCGAGTCCGAGATCGGCCAAGACGACATTGCACTCAGTGTCGGTAGCTGCGGTCCAGGGGTCGAGGTTGCTTCGCAAGTGAGTGCCCCCCGGAAAGAAAACCGGGTCCTGCGAGGCGGAGAGGACACGCTCGCGGAGCGTCGTTCGGTCGATTGCGCTGATGGGGGTATCATCGATTATAATTGGGGATAGGTCGGAGGTCGTGGTACTCAGTGGGAGGGGGTCGATAAGGCGGATTAGGAGACTGAGGATGGTGGATTTGCCACTAGGAAAGGAATTAGCAAGTTCGCGAAGAGTGAAAAATGTTGATACATGCTGCGTGATAGGGGCAACTCACCTCCCTGTCCGTCCGCATATCGCAACTTTCTCCCCAGCTTCAATTACTAAACTCAACCCTTTCAAGACTTTTCCTACATCGTCATAGCTCGCCTCAACACGGTGCATCTGCACACGTCCTTCCATAGGCCATGCCTTGCCGGGGACTACGACTGCACTACCTTCCCCTTTGCAATCCTCCTGCTCCGTTTCTTCGCCAAAGCTCTTGAGCCTACTAATAGCGCCGAGGGAGGTCTCGAGGCCAGTATACGCAACGACAATAGTTGTCAGGGTGGAGCCGAGGGTAATTAAAGTGACCAAGCCGGCGCCGACATTACCCACATTGGAGCTTGAGTGAGTCGCCAACACCACTAGAATGATGGCTATGATAGCTACGAGCACGTTCATGGTCAGCATGAGCCATTGCTGTGCCATGGCCAATAGATATGACGGGCGTTGCGAGTCGTCCAGCAGGGTGTTATTACGAGTCAGCTGATGAGGGAACCAGCCAAAGGCTCGAATTGTAGGCAGGCCGGCGAGAGTATCCAGAAAATTGGTACTATTATTGTCAGGCTCCAAGACAGACGACAAAGCACAAGCAAGGCGCAAGGCTACTTACTATAGTGGCGTTTTCGCCTCTAGGTCGAGAATGCGGAGCCGTTTCGAACTCGGCAGATAGATCCGCTGTACCACCCAAAGCATCACCATAAGAAACGGGTAGCTGATGGCCAGCCAGGCGGAGGATACGGCGATCACGACGGCCTGGCCGATGGCATTAGACACACAGAAGGAGAGATTGTTGACCATACGCGGCAGCTGAGTATCCATGATATTCATGTCCTGGCTGAACAGGTTCAAGACCTTACCCACGTCGGTGCTTCCTAGGAACCGCATACTGCTGTGCATGACCGTGTCCACAGCGGCATGGTGAAGATCTGTTCCGGCAAGGCGTACCGCGGTACGCAACATGACAAGGCCAGCAGGGAGGACACACAAGACCACCGAGGCCCCGAGTAGCGCGTAGATGCCAATCCAGTAGGCAAACGAGTGTTCAGGTGTCGGCGACACCGAGTCGGCCGACCATAACTTAACCCAGATGTTGGGGAAATTGGAGAAGAAGCCGTTGCCGACGACAAGAATGAGGAAGATCACAAGGGGGAGGAGTCCAAGAGTCGAGAGCCAGTGGCGATACACATCGATGTCCACAGCAGGTGAGGGTGCGAGCGTTGACTGGGGCTTTGTCATTGGATTGTCTAGTGGCGTTGTTGGTGCCACTTTCGTTACTTGAATGTCAATATCGTCTATGCCCATGCCTGGATTGTTCAGTTTGGTAATGGAACCCAAAGCACTCGTGAGGCCGACACGTTGAGCACGTTGCTCCTCCTGCGCAATATCGGCGTAGGTACCTTGTTCTACGATAGTGCCATGCGAGGAGAGTGCGATAATATAATCAGCAGTTGATAAAAACTGCGTCGAGTGTGTGCAGATGATAGTGGTCGTTCCCCGTCTGCGCACGAGGCCTTCCGGCCCAAAGACGGACTGGCACACATGATGCTGCGTCGAACCGTCAAGCCCGCTGAACACGTCATCTAGCACCAAGAACTCGGCGTCGTGATAAAGTGCCCGCGCTAGCGACACGCGCTGCCGTTGCCCTCCACTAAGTGAGATACCCTTGGTGCCAATAACAGTCCCGTCTCCCAACGGGAGACTCTCCAGGTCCTCGGATAACATTGTCGCCTGGATGACGTCGGCGTAGCGCGTCGCATCGAAGGATGAGAAACCTATGATATTTTCCCTCACGGACGCATTGAATAGGAACGGTACCTGGTCACAATAGCCAAACTTGTCCGACTTAAAGGTGAGACTCCCTTGCACATGAGGTACTTCACCAAGGAGCGCTCGGCACAACGTCGACTTGCCCGAAGCTACAGGTCCGACCACGAATGTAATGGACGACTGGGGAAGACACAGGTTAATCCCCCTAAGAACTGGATTTTCAGCCGTCCAACCAAACGTAGCGTCTCGGACAACGACGAATACCTCATTATCTGCACCCGACTTCTCAGTCGTTTCATTCATGTCGGCTGATTGCTTCAGCAACCGACTATCAGCTCGTTCCGTTTGGTTTAAAAACACCTTGATTCTACGTAGGCACGCAAAACAAGCTGCGATAATAGGCAGGATCTGTAGCACAACCATCAATGGCGCCGTTAGCAGCGCTAAGAACGATAGTGCTGTGTACGCACGCGTCTCGTCCAGTGCGTGCGGCCCAAAAGCGAACGCAAGCGCGGGTGCCACCGCCTGAGGCATTTGGCTGAGACCCGCGCTGACAGCAGTCAGCACGCGCGAGCGTTCGCCGACACGGATTTCATCTTCCCGCTCACGCTGCACTAGAGCAGCGGCGGGGCGGGTCATTCCCGAGACGCGGAGGTCCTTGATACGCGCTAGAACGGCCGCAGTCACGCCGGTACGTGCTTGTACGCGGTCCATCCAAGCGGATTGGTAAGGCACCGCACGGCGGGATATGACAAAGGAAGCGGCGAACCCGAAGAACACGATAACCAGCGGAGCCAGAAAGGCGAGACCGAGTTGGCGGTGCAATAGCCACGAAGACAGGGAGATTTGGATAGCGTTTGCCCACAGCTCGTGTACGAAGCGGAAGCCCGTGTAAACACGCTCCACGTCGGCGCCCATGAGCGTAATGGCTGCGGAGTCCCCGTCGCCGACATGTGGGATGTAGGCCGTCTTCCGGTAGACGGACGATATTAGGAAGGCGCGCAACAGCGACTGGAAGCGCTCCTGGTAATACCAGTACAGGGCAGTTGAGATGGCGATGCCAGTGTAAGTAAACACAGCAACGGCGACCAGTCCGGAAGCGGTAGATGAGTCGTCGTCTGGGGAAGACAGGAAGCTTAGCAGGCGCTGCGTGTAGAAGGGCTGGCAGAAGGTGAAACCAAGCAGACACAGCCGAGGAAGTACCGGCAATAGCACGTCTCTGCCCAACGGCTTGGCCAGCCACAGCAAGAGACGCCAAGTCAAAACTCCCGTCGACGGGTCCGACGAGGTAGTAGGCAAATTCTGGGGGTCGAGTGTTTCTACTGAAATCGCGGCGTCCAGCGCATATAGATGCAACATAGTCAATGGCTCATGGTAACCACGCCACAGTAGTGGGTTCAGCCATGAGTACAAGCCGAGACTGAAGACGCTGCTAGTCTCTTCCGGGCTGTGGTCCGCGGCTTCCCACGCAATCCAACTCCTCCTCCGCACGCCCTCCAGCACTGCGAACGCGAATTCGACAACGATGCCGGCCGTGAAGAGCCCGGCAAAGACTCTATAGTCCCCATCAACGTCGTGACGGGGAGAAGCGGCCCAGAGCGAAGGGCAGCGCGTAATGTCATAAATGAGCGTAAGAAAGAGGAATATGCAGATCAGGTTGGAAGGTCGGTGTGATTTGAAGTGCTCGAGAGGCGAAAGCACTAGGAGAAGACAGGATGCGGTAAATTCGAGTGCTCTCGAAGCCACAAGGCGTGACGTTGGATAACGGCTGGTTTGTCGGATGGCCAGCACGAGTAGGCTGAGACGGAGGCCGGCGAGGCTGGCGCTGACGATTAGCTTGGCGGCCAACACAACGGCGGGGGCGCGTGTAGTGGATGGACATCGGGACAGGCAGAGCACCCGAGGCCCCGCCAGCGCCACAAACGCGGCAGCGGTGGCAACGGACAGCCAGAAGATCCACTCATTCTCGACCGCGGGGAAGTAAGGACGGGCTTCGCAGCTCTCCGCGAAGCCAAGCGCAAGGTCGCTGACACAATCATCCATGAGGGAGAATGACTAGTGTCGTTGTGTGGCTACGACGTCACAAGGGTTGGGAGGTACCGAGGTGTTTACATGGAATAATCAATAGTCCAATCATGATAACCCATGATCCTGGGTTGGTAAGATTGGCACTTTGGTACCTGAGGCAGCACAGACGGTTTCAAATCAGGAGGCGCGATGTCCCCCGCCCCGCGCGTCGAATTACCATGGGAATTAATAAGTCCGCGGGGCAGAACGAGAGCGATCCAGATCATGTGAGTAAAGAAAGGATGGGCAAATCAGTAAGTTTCTCACGACATCCACCCAGGATCATATAGTTCCCATATTTGCGTCGAGGCCTCTCCCAGATCCAAGAACACAGGGCAAGTATCGATATCTTCTGAAAGATGAGTGGGAGAGTGGAGGTTCAAAATTTCCGAAAGAAAGGACGCCACCAATATAGTTCTCGTTCCAGAATCATCCACGTCTGCGAGACCCTCGCCGTATCCGGCTACTTCCCCCAGCGGCCCCCCTGTGAATATACCCGGCCGTTTTTGTCACTCCGACGCCTGGCACCCCGTGCTTCAGCTGGCCTACGGGGTAGGTGTCGTCGGCAGAAGGGCTGCCAGGGACGTGTGAGTGACAACTTGGTGAACCACCTCTAGGCGGGCATGTTTGGTGTGTCGAGAGAGATAAAGAGGTAGCTGTTCGACAAACTCGATGTGACGGATTCGTGTGCGAGCATAAGTTTACCAGAAATTTGTAATTCGACAGTATCCTCATCTCAGGTAACAGAACGCTAGGAATTCAGCTTGATCGAAAATTCCGGCCTTAGTTCAGCCGTTACGAGGACAGCAGTGTGACCAATATTCTCCCAGCCAAGCAAGGCAGGCAGACGCTCTATTTCCGTCACATTTTCCAGTGATGGCATCGCCGCCTAATAGTACATTAGATCCTGACTTTTCTCTAAGCACGTACTCATGAAACAATAAGATCGCTACTCGTGTTGGTAAACAAGGCTAATCTGCTCAGATACCAACTAATTATCCCCTTTTTGTGTGGGTATTGCGCCAGGGTCCTCCACATCTTACAAGCTCCCGGTGCTATTCGTAGAATAACCAAATTTAGTCTGGCCTATATCCTCATCTGCGCGCGACCGCGCGTCGACAGGCGTCTTATCGCCGAATGCAATCTGCACCTCGGTAGTGCGGACGATGCCGGCTCCGTTGGACGCCATAATCTCCTCCTCGCTCGCCGTCGGGCTGTGCGATCGCCCGTCAGAACGCCACAGGTCCCGAAGGGCGTACGAACCGTTTCCGGTGCCACTGCCCGGGGTGGAGCTGAGCTGTTGGTGCCCCGATCGCAATGCCGACCCATGCCTGGCGCCAGTGCCGTTTCCGTACTTGCTGTTCGACCCGCCGCCGCCGTACTTGTTGGGGCCGGTCCCGCCGTAGCGCTGACCGGATCCGTAGCCCAGGGAGCTGAAGAGTCTGGGGAACCACTTGAGGAAGAGCGGGCGTAGCGCAGGCGCGCAGGCGGTCATGATGGCGAGGTTGGTCTCAACAGCAGAGTAGGTGAAGCGGATGTCGTAGGTGAAGTCGCCAGTCATCGGGTAGAAGGAGGTCTCGACTATCCATGACAACCGGAGGACAGAGAAAACAGTTACACTATTCGGAATAAAAAGAATAGAGTTAGCTGACTTGAAGAACCATATTTGTTGATGACCCTGAAAGCCGTAAAGCACAAGCATGACTTACACAGCGCCGAGGAGGAAGACAAATAGCAGGGCGATCTTCACCCTAACCGGCATCTTGAGTCCGAGGAAAATCCAGAAAGGGAGCGCAAGCACTAGTATGTCCGTCAAGATGGTCAATGCAGCCGTGCTGACGTAGAAGGCCCCCATGTTTACGCAACTTCCTCCGGGGATGGTTTTGTCCCAGAAATAGGGGATCGGCTGGCACTGGAACATGCACGCGAAGAAGATGCCGAATGCGAGGCAGATATTGAAGACATTGAGGGCATGGATGGCCCAACGGAAGGCCCTCTTTGTGCCCCCTAGTCGCAGCATAAACATCAGCACCGACGTCTTGACGATGGCTAGGATGGGGTTGTATAGGAGCTGCAGGGTGTAGTTCCATCGCATTCCAAGGGTTAGGTCGGCTTCCGGCGGAATGTCGAAAATGTGCACGCCGATATAAGACGTTCGCATGCCTTGGGGAACATGTTAGTATCCCCTATACAATAAACGGCGTCGCCCAGGTCTTCTTGAGATGTGACGCAATGATCCGGGGTCGGCTCACCTATGTAGGAAGCGCTCGTTTCCGCAATGGAGACGGCCTGCACAGCATTAGTAAGTGCTACCCATGTAACGGCCTAGGATCAAAAACTAGGAACATACCATAGCGATAACTATCAATCCATCATCTATGAAAAACGACCGCCACGATTAGCAAGGGACTCGGCAAGGAAGGGTACGGGGCCGAGACGACGATCATCCCGATCTGACTCGGCCGCCGATCCGATCGCACACTAACCCCAACCGAACTGTTTTGTTGTCGATCTGCTGTAAACCCGCAGACACACAAAAACGAGGGCTAACGACGGGAACAAAAAGAGGATGAAGAAGCCGATATGCTGTAAGCCCGAATACGGGTACAGGTTGACCGGCTCCGTGGGTGCTGCGGCAGCTGATGCGTTGGATGCGGCCTCCGCCGCCCGCCAGGCAAGCAAAGCCAGGTACTCGGGCTCGTTGGTAGGCATCGTCGGTGGTGGCGCGGGCACTGAGTCGGGCAGCCGGGATTTTCCGTCGTAGTCGTCGTCCGCTTTTTAGGTGGATCGAGTCATCACCAGGAGGTTTCAGCAAGAACTACTATGCAGAAACAAAGAAAAAGCGAGAGACATGCAAAGGAGACCTGGGTGAAGTAATAACGAGGAAGAGCATGGTCGTAGACCCGACCGAGAGGATTGCTACAAGACAACCTTATCTATGTATGGTCCTCCAAGGACCATGCTAAGCTTCGAGCGATCCCTGCTACAGTATAGCTTGGATCTGAGGTGTGCTACTAGACGGTCAGAGAGCGACCGTCGAAAGTCGGGGAGACGCATCCGCCGCACTAGCATGATTCGACCTTGGTGACCCAGCCCTTCATGTACGGTCCGTATGCATGCCCCTTTTACCTTTTTGCCCATTTGCCCTGTTGCAATCTGTGTGGCAGGTGTGGTTCAACTAGTGAAAATGTGGCTACTCTAACGCATGGAAGCCTCCACAATGGAGTTGGTAGCGTGCCAAGAGGTAGCCAGTCGCTTTGGACGCACTCTTCTCCTCCACACTGTATTGTGTCGTCTGCCCGTCCGCTAGGACGCTCCGCAAAATTAATGTCTCCCGACCAGTAGAACGCATCGTATGCGTAAAGAGAATTACGGACACAAATGTAATACGAGATCTGCAGAACCGTCGCGGGAGGACAAGGGAGTCGTCGTACTCATGTGTTGTGGGTAAAAGACAAACTACCTGTTTTGCAATTGCAAGTCGGGCGAGCGTACCCTTCCGAAGATCATACTGTCGCATGCAAGTGTGCAGGGTGCAGGAATCTCGGGTCGAACATCGACGCAGGGGCAAAGGCCCGCTTTCGTCTTCTTTCCAAACTCGCCAGTGCCTTCAATACTACGTCGCATTTTATTCCCCGGCTTTCCATGTGCAACCCCACGTTCATGCTGCCTGCGTGGGACATCGCGGGGACCTATCGTCAAGATCTGAGAGGATCGTCACGCCATGGGATGGCGACACCTACCTTGGCCGGCCATCACCAAGAGTTACATTTCCCCAATGACATCGCCATCGTTTGAATGGCAGTTCGCGCACGCTCTGACGCACATTTCCACGAGAGCGAGCGGTTTGGAAATGAGGGTGTCTCAGGCGCCCACTCGCTCGGACGGGGATTGCCGAGTGCAGTAGCATTCGCATGGAGATGCGAGGGAGAAACAGAATTCTCCGTCTCGCCGGTCCATACTCGTTCAAAATCGGGGTCTGGTTCGGTGCGGCATCCCTCGCCCCAACGTTAGCGCAGCCCGCCCGCGCAAGCCCTTGCACAAAAAGGACCCCTTGTCGTAATTGCTACGTATTAGTGGCATCAACAGTGATGGGTCTACCAGCAGAATCTGCGTCTTGGTAACAAGCCACAGTCGGTAGCGGCCTGATTTATGAGCCGCTCCCTCTTCCCCCCCCCCGATTGATGCTTCGTCGAGTGCCGATTTCGCAATTATTCAAGCTAGAACTACTTAGTGTGGAAATGGTCGAAGTTTCTTCGCATTACCATGCAGCAGGGAGGTCTCACCGGTTGATGGGCAGTACATAATTAGCATCCAACTCAACCCTATCGATTGCGCTAGTACGCACTATTGGCAGGATCCTTGGGTCCTTCATCTGCGTCCACGGGAGTGTACAGTGCCTGCACTGACCGCCCAGAAACATTTCCCCGTCCTGAAGAACGCGTTAAGATTTTACCTAGCGCTTTCCAGCGGACTGTCCCGACGGTTCCAACTCCGTCTTAACGTAATTGGAACCTTGGCCTCCTCCGATGAAGGGTTACAACGCGGCAAATTTCCCAGAGGGCCTCGGTCGGTGTAATCCCTCGACCTCGGGTATTGTTCCTGTTTAGAGCAGTTCCCGCCTGGCCGCAGCAGCAATACAGCCACGGAGCAATTATGCGTACACTCCAGCACTCAATGTATCCACGGCCAGCTTGAGCCGAGTCTGCTGAAAGGGGACGAAGGCTCCACCACCTGCAAGGAACAGGGTCGAAGGCCTTTTTCGCAGGAGTAGCGTCCAGGATTTTTACGCATATAATTTCACGGAGGCGTGCCGGATCTGCACCACGCCTAGGCCGGGACGTGCGCGTACCAGCATTGCTCTCTCGAAAGCAAATCGGCTAAGACCAATTGCACCCCACGGGGTTTCCTTTCCTTTTTCTCGCCAACGGTTCCTGCCTCTCTCCCCAGAAAGTTCCTTGTTCCCAATAGCATGAAGAGTCTTATCGCCAGAAAGAAAACCAGGTTCCTCTTTTGCCTCCGAGGTCACTAGTTTAGTTTCCAAGCGACCCCTCTGTGGTGTCCACATACTACGTAGTATGAATACGCGGACTGTTTTCGAGCTTGAAGCCTCTTGCAGTTTAACCGATCAAGCTAATCCTAGCCTGGTTGACTGCCCCTTATTTCGAACAGGGAAGCTCCCTCCCTTGGGAAAACCGACCAAAATACTTCATGTTCGCGCTGATCCTTCATCTTTTCCACGAACAGGGGTGTCTTGTGGAGCCGCCTGTTCTTGAGAGGTGTCAAGGGGAAGAAAACCCCTCTCCCCTTCTTCTCTCCAGCCACTCCGACACTTCTCGTTAACTTTTGAAATACCGCTCCCGCATAACTCAATAGCCCGCAAGCCTCCCCCCAGTGCCCCCCTGTTGACCAAGTTGCTGAGCCACCCACGGAGGCTTGACAGGGCCTTGGTTGTGTCAAACTTTATCAACTTCTCCGCCCCCCCGCTATACTATTGATTTGAGACAAAACCCGGCAAGCAGTTTCCGTCCCTTGTTGCCTTCCTGCTTGATTCCCGGGGTTAAGGCTTCATATTATCACGGCCGGTCATACCATTCTGGGGTGCAGCGAGATTCCCACGTGCTCCACCGCCGAGAAAAGCTAGGATTGCCGGTTCCAGTGGGTTGGATTCGCCGGTTAATATATATAGAGCCACCACACAGCACCGTTGAGGTGTCTCCTCCTTTGTAGCCACGGTTTGTGACCTGTTGACCACTCCTCTCACTCACCAATCGGCAATCATGGCGACCTTCAAGTCTCTCGTGGCCGGCGCCCTGCTGTTGCCCATGAGCTTCCGTCTTGGCATGGCGCAAACCATCAAGGCCGACGATCAAATCATCCGTAAGCATCCCCGATCAATTGTCGTATCAGACAATGCGTCAAATGATAATTAGATCGCCACATCACACTATTGTGAACCATGACTGCCCACCCACCCCAACCTTCCACACCTCCCTCACCGGCCCACCGTCCCACGGCGGCCCGCTGCCCGCTCGGACGTGATCGCTCAGACGTGATCGCCCAGACACATTGTGCCCTCATTGAAACTGCATAAGTGCCGAGCTAACCCGACTCCTCCAACAGCTGCCGATGAGGCTACTGTCGCACCAGCCGTCGCGCAAGTCGACCCGACGTCGTCCAACTCGACTGCCCCGCTGTCGTCTGCGGAGACCATCCAGCTCACCGATGCTGTCCTGGCAAACCTAACGAACCTCGACCTCTCCAACATCTCCCTCTTCGGTTTTGGTGATGACACGGCCGGGGCGGTGGCCAAGCGTTCCAACTGTGCCACTGCCAAGTGCGATTGCAAGACCTACCCCGGCGACTTGCTATGGCCCGCGCCCATCATCTGGAAGGTCTTCGATCTTCTGCTAGGCGGCGCGCTTATCAAGACTGTCCCGTATGCCTCGCCGTGCTACAGTGACTTCAAGAACAAGAACACTGCCAAGTGCGACCTGATCACGGCTAACTGGGTAAACAACTCTTACATGCAGTACGTAGCCCAACTTGCCACACCATGATTTTGTATCGCTAACACGCCTTTTCCCGCAGCATTGAGGACCCCACGTCTGTCAACGCCGTCCTGTTTGAGGGCCTGACCTGCATGCCCCCCACCATCAACATCGGCGAGACCAACTGCCTCCTCGGCGCCTCCCCAGAGTACGCTGTAGCCGTCACCAACGTAGCACAGATCCAGCTAGCCATCAACCTGGCGCGTACCCTGAAGCTGCGTCTAGTCGTCAAGAACACTGGCCATGACTTCGGCGCAAAGTCGACCGGCATGGGCTCGCTTTCCATCTGGACCCACAAGCTCAAGTCCATCAAGTTCTACCAGACCTACAAGCAGGGCTCGTACTCCGGCGCGGCCTTCAAGCTTGGTGCCGGCGTTCAGGCCTTCGAGATATACGAGGCCGCCAAGCAGTACGGTGTCAGCGTCGTCGGCGGCGAAGGCCAGACCGTTGGTGTCATGGGCGGATACATCTTGGGTGGCGGGCACTCGCCGCTGTCGTCGCTGTACGGCATGGCCGCCGACCAGGTTCTGTCTATGGAGGTGGTCACCGCCGATGGCCGTTTCCTCACGGCTAGCGCAACCTCGAACCCGGATCTCTTCTGGGCCCTCTGCGGAGGCGGCGGATCGACCTACGGTGTCGTCACCTCGGTCGTCGTCAAGGCCTTCCCCAAGATTGCCGTCACCACCCTGACGTACGTGCTCCAGACCAGCGCGACCGTCACGGCCGACCAGTTCTGGGCTGCCATGCGTGCCTTCTTCGACGGCTTCATCGAGTACACCGACGCTGGCAACTACGAGTACTTCCGCATCCAGAATCTCGGAGGCGGTCAATACTTCTCGGACATGGGACCCTGGTTCGCGCCGGGCATGACCAAGGCCCAGCTCCAGGCACAGGTGGCCCCGCTGTTTGCGCGGTTCGCCGAGATTGGCATGGACGTCACACCAACGTACATTGAGTACGACAACTTCCATGACGCATGGGCCGCGAGCTTCCCACTCGAGCCATGGGGCTCCAACGCTATCCGCCAGGCGTCGAGGCTGTTCCCGCGTGCCAACTGGCAGGACCAGACCAAACTAAACGCGACCTTTGACGCCATCCGCGGCGTCGTCGAGGACGGCGGCTACATCATCGCCTTCAACATCGCCGCCAACGGTGTCGGCGGTGGCGTCACCCCCCCGGACAACGCCGTCAACCCTGCGTGGCGAGAGACTGTCATGCACTGCATCCTTGCCACCTTCTGGGACCCCACCGGCCCCGAGGCGGATATCAAGGCTGCTTCGGACAAGCTCACCTTCGACTGGATGCAGCGGTGGCGCGACGTGTCGCCCGGCGCGGGCGCATACATGTCCGAGTCGGATTACATCGAGCCCAACTTCCAGCAGGCCTTCTGGGGTACCAAATACGCCAAGGCGTACCAGCTCAAGCAGAAGTGGGATCCCGCTGGTGTCTTCTACGCGCAGAACGGCGTTGGGTCTGAGGACTGGAAGATGTCGGAGATGCTCTTGGGCAACCTCCCTTCGCAGAACAGCAAGTTGTGCCGGAAGTGAAATATTCCACTGTACCTAGATAGCGTTCCTTTTGTTACCTTTATATAGACTTGAGCTGTACAATTCATAGACATCAGCACATTAGACTCTTAGAGCGTCATGTGTCACATATTAGTCGCTTACCCACATACTTATATAACTTCGCTCAAACAACCATGCCTCATAACGTGTGAAAATCCTTCACAACCTTTACAACAAGGTATGTAGGGCAGATAAGCTCCTGGTTCTTCGGATCCTTGTGGTATTCTCATTTTGCCATCTGGGTTACATGATGCCAGTGACTTGTCAAAGGGGACGGTAATTATGATTCAACATTCTGGGCGTGTCTGCGCCGTCGATGAAAGCTGGGCCGATTGTTCAGAACAGAACTGTCTTCGATACTAATAATCCGACTTTCATAAATATAATCTACTAGTCCCGTGCCGGCCCTAGCCTAACATTAATTGATCATAGCACCCAGCTAGTTGCTATGGTAAATGGCAGGTCCCTCGACCTATAACTTTGTGTGGACGGCCCCTTCCAGGAGATATTTCTCCATGACCAGATATGCGGCTAAGGGGATTGGACGCCAGGGACTGGCGCCTAATGTATTACATCGTTCAGATATCAATATTCGGAACCTTCATCCGATGCAATGAACCCTGTTATGGTTACACCAGCCTTGAGCCGTGGATATTCCCGATGCCAAGGCCACTTCGGAAGTTCAGTCTGGGGTCTCTCACCTGCCTACCGGGTTGTCAAAGAGGGGCTCGAATAGGCGTTTTCAAACTCGATCGATTATCCTATTATGTTGAGCGTTGATGCGGCGCAAGCGGCTAATACTTTGGCTAAGAACGGTAAGGTCCGAAGGCATGTCGTAGCATTCACTGTTTGACGCCAAGTTTAGGTAGAAGTTCCATCCAAGTCTAACGCCGCTCCAAAGTTTTAAACGCCAGAAGGGCTCTCGAGCTCTCACTATTTTCTCCCGCGGACTCGAAACTTACCTACATCCCTATGTAGTATAAGACAAACATGCACTCACAAAGTCCCGGCCCCTGGCGGAGTGGGGTCCCAGCTATATCTGCCGAACTTATGTCCGTCTTCCAAGCATTTCATAACGGATTTTCTGCTCAATTCGTTAATTGAACCCCACACTTTACTTACAGCCAAAAGGCCCCCCAAATGAAAGTTCACAAGCGCTCCAAGGACCTTAGGTCTCCGAGGAAATCGACTTGCAATATGGATAGGAGGTCCCCGCTTCGTCAATACTACGGCCACCGAGCCCCCTCATACAGGGTCGCATCAATCATGCCGGCAAAAGACGGCTACAAGTGCCATGGCGGGCGTACGGAGGAAGCCGATGCCAGGACTTAAAGAACGGCGTCCCAGGTTACCGGGTATCAATTCCAGAGCCGACACCCGTATCGCCATCCGACACCTGCGCTTGCGTGTGACTGACACGATGCACTTCTCCAGTGCGCTGCTGCTCTGCCTAGGCGGGTATGCCTCGGCAGAGATGGTAAAAAACGGCTCGACATGCACGGTCACGCCTCTCAGCGCGACTGCCAAACGCGGTGAACTCGAGGACAGGCAGGCGAGGGTGGACGACACGCCCCAGATTCTCGACGCCTTCAAGCAGTGTGGGACAGATGGTACCATTAACTTTATGGAGGGCACATTCAACATCCGGCAGGTGATGGACACGTCGAACCTGCACAATGTTGATATCAACATTTACGGCACGTTTTTGTGGAGTGCCGATAACCTACAGTACTGGATCCAGAATACCTTCCCTGTCACTTACGCCGGCCTGCACACCTCGTGGTTGCTCGGTGGGACGAACATCAGCCTGCGCGGCCACGGAAAGGCGCTGTTCAACGGCAATGGACAAGTTTGGATTGACGAGAACAAGAATGGGAGCAACAGGCAGGGTCGACCGATTAACCTTACCATCTGGAAAGCGAACAACGTCTTTGTAGACGGCATTACGTGGCGGCAGAGTCAGTTCTGGCACACGTTTGTGGCGCACAGCCAGAACGTTACCATGACAAATCTAGACATGAACACGACGAGTAACTCGCAGTACTCGTCCGTGAACACCGATGGTTTTGATTCCTGGAATTCTAAGGATGTCTACCTGAGGAATTGGACTGTTACTTGCGGTGACGTGAGTCTATTGTCCATATTATGTGATAGTGCGTGGGGGTTTGAGGGTGAGATACTGACAGGACTGCTGTAGGACTGCATCTCTGTCAAGGGTAATAGCACGAATATTGACGTGAAGAACGTCACTTGCTACGAGTCCGGATGCACCTGCATCGGCTCGATCGGTTCCAACGCTGGTCAGCCCGACTACGTCGACGACGTCGTGTTTGAGGATATCGAGTGCCACCACTCGTCCAACGCCGCTTGGATCAAGACCTACCCCGGCCAAGGACACGTTAAAAATGTGACCTTCAAGAACATCATCCTTGATAATGTCAACCAGCCCATCTACATCACCCCGTGTACCTACTCAGGCAGTAATTGTGACAGCTCTCGACTCGGCATATCGGACATCAACTGGATAAACATAACGGGGACTAGTAGATACAACATCGCCGCCGCCATGCATTGTTCTAGTGCCGCACAGTGCCAGAATCTCCACTTTGAGGATATCGACATCAGACCCCTAGCGGGAGGGACGGCCCAGGTGCTATGCTCAGGTATTCAGAATCAAGCAACTATGGGATTAACATGCACTGGCACTTGTCCCGGTAACTGGCCGCAGCAGCTTAGTGGTAACAGATAACTATTCTGAGGAAGGAAATTGCAGGAAGTTCTGGAGAAGGCGTATTAGGGACCATCTACCGCAGTGTTCGGCGCAGAATGTGAGCGTTTTGTTTGAGCCTGTATTCTTAGCATCTTCATTTCACGTGAATACTTGATGTTAAACTCGATTTAACCTCATTACGCCTACAGCT
>Ga0164242_10000539_pt1 | contig 45566 bp, 37 predicted proteins | sample OricomgcompostMG_FD_108783 | JGI IMG/M metagenome (GOLD analysis project Ga0164242, IMG submission 108783) | Miracle-Growth compost microbial communities from Emeryville, California, USA - Original compost - Miracle growth compost (MG) ... | reverse complement strand
TGACGAAGTGTCATCTCCCCCGCTGCGCGGGGGAGATGCGGCTCGGCGCTGCGCTTCGACACGGAGTCCCTTTCGCTGCGCTTTAGGGACTTGCGCAGCTAACGCAGGCTCAGACGGCCCCGGTTCCGGGGGCCTTGAGGGTCCGTCCGCTGCGCTCCCGGACCAGGGCCCGCTCTGCGGGCCGGCTGGCTGGAAAGAGGCGGGTGGGGGCGTTTCCTTCGCGGAGAACTTTCGGGGAATCCGGATTCGGGGTGGGTGCCTCCCGGCCCTGGAGATCGTGGTGGATGTGCTGCGGGGTTCTGTCTCTCTGCCGTGGTGTCAGTTCCGGGGTGTGTACCAGGGCACCACGCGCAGCAGAAGGTCGAGGGTGTGCCGGGCTGCTGTGCGGGTGGCGGTGGTGGGGGCTGCGGCGAGGGCGAGGATGGCGATGATCGCGCCGAGTGCGGCGGTGAGAACGACCAGGAGGGCTGTCAGGTGGCCGAGGTGGTGGAGGGCGCCGGTGATGAGGAGGGTGAGGAGCGCGGTGGTGAGGACGGTGGCCGTCTTGATGCGGGCGCGGGTTCGGTGGTCCGGGGTCATGGTCGGGCGGGTTCCTTGAGTCGACGGGGTGCCGGGTGGTGCTGGTGACTAGTGAGCCAGAGACGGAATTGCTTTGGAGAGGGCACTTCTCGGGGTTGTAATGGGAGTGTGGTATGAGGAGCGCCGAGTCCGGCTGATCTGCAGGTGGTTTGTGAACTCGCCGAGCGGGGTGTGGTGGTGACGACCAGCCAGTTGGAGAGCTGGCGGCGGGCAGGGTTGGTGCCGCGTCATCGGCGGCGGGGGCTCGGGCGGGGCCGGGGATCTGTGGTGGACGCGGTCGATCCGGTGGTCGTGGAGAGCGCGGCGGTGCTGGCACGGCATCTTCGGCAGGGACGTGATCGGCGGCTGGCGGTGCTGGAGTGGTTCGCCGAGGCCGGCAGGCCGGTGCAGCCGGGGCCGTTTCGGTGCCGGAGCCCCCGATCGGGGCTGTGCGTCAGGCGCTGGTGTGGGTGCTGGAGAGATCGGTGTCGCGGCGGCTGGTGGAGTTTGCCCGGAGCGCGGCCGGGGCGGGTGAGGAGGGGCAGGATGCGCTGTACGCGCTCGCCGGCCGGCTCTTGGGGCCGTCCCGCGGGGCGATGAATCCGGCGCTGGTGCGCGCGGCGATCGAAGCCGACGAGGACGTTCCGGTGGAGGCCGAGGGGCCGGATGGCAGGAGCGTGGTGCACCTGGTTGCTGCGATCGGTCTGGGCGCACAGGAAGTCGGGGCGGATGCGCTGGCCGAGGCGTTCGCGGCGTACGGCATGTTCGGGCTGACGGTCGAGGGCTGGGCGCAGATGCTGGGTGCGGCCGAGCGCGGCGAGGCACCGCCGGTGGACTGGGGGCTGCTGGAGCAGCATGCGGACGTGGTCGATCCGGTGCGGCGGGCCAGTGATGCGGAGCTGGTGCGGGCCCGGACGGTGGTGGCAGGCCTGAGCGGCTTCTACGCGCTGTATGTGATGCACGGGCTGCTCATGCTGGACACGCCGACCCTGGCCGCGCTGCGGCAGCGGATCGACGACTTCGATATGTTCCCGTTCCTGGACCGCATCATCGCCATCAACCCCTCCCCCACCCAGTACGCCGAGACCCTCGCGGTCTGCCTCCAGCCCTTCCTCGACAACCTGTACGAGGCGCTCACCGCGCAGGTCGAGGCCGGCCCCGGCCTCTTCCGGATCCCCGGCGCCGAGACGGGCGCAGCCGGCTTCATGGAGAGGTAGATCGGTATGCTGCGCGAACGGGCCGAGGCGGGCCGGGGAGCGATGTGATTCCGGTACGCAGCACGTGCGGCGCCAGGCACGGCCGGGGGGCGCCCGTCGACGGCGCGGCGCCCCCGGCAGCCGATGGACGATCACTCACCATGTCGGTCGGGCGCGTCGGCGCGCGGGCCGGGTGCCTGTCGCGCGTCCCGGACCGGGTGGCGGACTGGGAGTGGGGTGCGGCGGCGCTGCTGGTGGTGCCAGCGGGCGCGCCACCAGGCCAGCCGGTGCTCGGAGTCCTGAGGGAAGACGGACTGGATGACGGTGACGAGTAGGCCGAGTGCGAGGCAGGCGAAGGCGATGGTGGTCAGCCACCACTGGGCGCCGATCAGGGCCAGGACGAGGCCGCTGATGCCGGTGGCGGAGGAGGAGATAAGTGGTCCGGTCGGGTTGTGCATTGAAGGGTTCCCCCTCGGGCGGGCGTACGTGTGAAGTACGCGGGATGTCGGAAATCCGGGCGTCGTTTGCTCGGCCTGCATCCCTTTTACGAAGAGGGTTCGTCGCTGTTGTATCGGTGGGTGTCACACGCTTTCTCCCGGAGGTCACCGGCGCCGTCGGGAGCTGCGCTCCCTGGGGGCGTAGCGGTCGAAGGCCTCGCCCCACGCCTGCTGCATCGAATGCTGCGTGATCAGAGAGCTCCTCGCGTGCGCGACGGTGGCCAGCCACTGCACGAGATCGGTGGAGGCGCCGGCCAGGAACTCCCCGACCACCGACAGTCCCGGCCACCGCCAAGTCGCCTTGTGCACCCGGAACCGTGCGCCGATCCGGCTGTCGAGGCGGGTGGCCTCGTCCGTGAACTGGCGGACGTTGCCGCGCACGTGCCGTAGGTGCCGCAGGTCCTCCTCGTCGCAGCCGTCCAAGGCCAGCTCGTCGATGATCTCGTCCATGGCCTGCAGGGTCGCCGTGCGGGCCTGGGCCATGGCCTCCTGACGTTCCTCGGCGCTGATGAGACCGAAGTCGTATGCCGCGCCCACCGGGACGTCCAGCGCGAGATAGAGGTCGGGCTCGTCCTCGTCGCCGAACTCGTGGTTCCAGTCAACGAGTAGGGCCTCGATGTACTGGAGGATCTGCTCGGACGGCAGGCCGGCCGCGGCGGCGAGCAGTGCTGCGGCGCCGGGCACGGGCTCGTAGCCCGGCGCGTCCGGTCGGCGCTGAAGTGGCCACACGGCCTGCCGGTTGCGGTGGGGAAAGGCCAGGACGCGGCCCTCATCTGTCCATGCCGCGTACGGCTGCGGCAGCCCGCCGGTGTCCGCGGAGGTCGGTGCGACGGCGCGCCAGCCAGGTGGGCGGGTGAGCACCCAGCCGGGCGGGCGGACCGCGTACTGGGGCGTGTCCGTCCGGGTGCGGTGGGTGAGCCAGTCCTCGAAGTCCTGCAGAGCCACCTGTCGTTCGGCCCGCCACACCGCGGTGCCGCCCCGGCCACTCCAGTCGTAGTCCGTGGTCCCCCGCTTGAGGTAGCACCGGCGCTCCTCGTCTGCGTGAAGCGTGTCCTGACGCAGGTCCTCCCAGGCCTCGCCCTCCTCCTGCAGCATCCGTGCGTTCGCCTCGGCCTGCGGGCCGGTCAGCAGGTCGCGGGCAATGTTGTCCGCGACGTGGAATCGGGCTGGGGAGTGCCAGGCCACGTCCTCCTCGATGGCCGTCGCGATCCTCAGCAGGCGCTGGTCGTACGCATCCAGCTCGGTGTCGGACGTCCAGGCCGTCGCCTTACGTAGCTCGTCGGCCGCGTCCAGGAGGTCGAGCTCCGGACCGGTGATGGACGCGGCGGTTGCCAGCCGCCACAGGTTGCGGGCGGCGCGGTGCCGCAGGAGGGGAGGCAGCCCGTCCAAGAACTCGTCCGTGAACGGCTCGGCCACCGCGATGGCGGTCACCACCGCGTCGGTCAGCACCCGTCCTTGGTAGTCCCGAAACGCCCGCTCGTACTGCCCCGGCAGCAACAGCGAGACTGCGCGGGCCCGCTCCAGCAACGCAGAGCTCGCCCTCAGCCGCAGGGGCCGGTCCTGACGCGGATCCTTACGCCAGCGCGGCGGAGGCGGGTAGCGCAAGACGGTGGAGATGTGCGTCAGCCGGTCGTCGGGATCAACCTGCTCCTGCCGCTCGACATGCTCGGCCAGCAGCCGGCGCACGGTCGCGTCCCGCGAGGCGCCCTGCCGGGCCGCGACGGCGGCCAGCGCATCGAAAGCACAGAACGGGACCCTGACATTGGTCTCCATGTACTCCGGATTCACAGGCACCCAGGGATTATCCGGACGACACCGCCCCCAGCGCGACACGGCTCGCCTGGATGGGCACCGCCATCAGCCGCCGGCGCGGAACAGCAGCCCGCCACGCGTCGCTGGCGGAATGGGGACCGCGCCCGCTATGCGGTTCCGTTTCTGCCCCAGGGAAGCCACCGCCTGCGGCCGACCGCCGGGGTCTCGCGCCCTCCGGCAGGGGACGCGTCTCGGTCACCTCCAGAGAGGGCTTGGCCGAGCACAGCGGCCTGCACGGCGGGCCAGTCCTGCGTGCGCCACCATCGGAACAGGTCGCCGGAGGCGATCACGGGAAACGCGAGCGCGTCAACGACCTTGTGCTGATACACCTCGGCAGGGCGTTCGGCAGGGTCGAGGCGGTGCTGGTGATTGACGATCAAGGCTGCGCAGGTGACGGGCTGACCGGGGCGCAGCCGCGGCCACTTCTCCAGATGGCGTTGAAGCTGCGAGATCAGTTTCTCCCCCGCTGCCCCTGCTGCGGCCTTCACCTCGACCAGGCAGGTGGACCCGTTCAGCACGGCGAGCAGGTCGGCGGACAGGGTGCCGCCCAGTTCCTCGTCCAGATCGGTGACGGCGAAGCCAGCGGCACGCAGTACCGCGGCCACCGCGTCTTCCAGTTCCTTGGCGCTGCCGTACAGGAGACCGGACCGCATGGGTTCGGCCTCCTGCCGCGCTCGCTTCAGTTCGCCCTCCAGGCGGGCTTTGTCCTCCAGGTAGCGGCGCTCCAGTTCTTCGAGGGCGCTGCGTGCTTGCGTTTCAGCGAGGGTTTCCAGGGCGGGATCGACATGGTGCCGTGAGCGGACGCGGCGCAGTGCGGCCGGTACGTGCTCGGGAAGGGCGCGCTGGACGAGCCAGTCGACCACCATGTTCCAGTCGACTCCATCAGGGATCACGTACCAGATCTGCTGGCCGTTGCCGGACGTCCAGCGTGCGACGACGGGCTTGTCCAAGCTGTCGACGAGGATCGGCACCAGTTCGCCCTCGGGCTCGCGAACCGTCGTTCCCCGCGGGCCCTCCAAGGCGGTCGCCTGCAAGGTCATCGCCCACCATGGGGCATCGGCGGGACGGTTGAGCAGTCTCAGTCCGAGGTCGCGGTCGGCCGCGTCCAGGCCGGCAGCCAGAGAGACCTCTGCCCCCGCGAGCAGCCGCTCGCCGACGATTCCACCGGCGAAGTGGCGGAAGTCCACACGGCCGTCGGGCCGGCCGAAGACCGACCACCCTCGGTCATCGTCGTCGTCCGCCGTGCCCATAGTGGCGATGATGAGTGCGGGTTCGCCGCGCGAGTCCGCTCCGGACAGGAACCTGTCGAACTCGCCGGCCCCGCGGCCGGAGAAGTGGCTCGGGTTGATGGCGGCGGCGCAGGTGCTGGTGTCCGTGTCGAGCCAGCGCGGCTCGGCCCCATGCTTGGTCCAGGAGATGCCCGCGTACTTGGCCGAAGCCGCGAAGCGGTCGCGTACGTAGTCGACGGCCTGCGGATCGGGCTCTTCCATCGAGGCGGGATCGTGGACAGCGATGTGTACGGGGACGAGTCCGTTGGGACCTGAGGTGCGCGTGGCCATAACCGCACGGTAGCGGCCCGATGTGACACCACCGCCGGCAGAACACAGCCCTGCTCGCGCCGGGGCACCCATCGGCGTCACCCGTGCCGGTACAAGCAGCGGGGAGAGCGGCTGCCGTTTCGGGCCTGTCGAATTGGATAAAGAGGCGGAATTCCGTGACCGCAGTGGGTCTGACCTGTGGTGATGAGAGATGAAGGCCTCCTGTGACGGGGGTACGTCCGTGTGGACACAGGTGCCGGAATGGGGTTGATCGGCCTGGCCCGCCGGGCGGGGCAGGTGCCACGATCGAGGCCTTCGCATCGGCCCGCGGGCACCTCGCCGCAACAGCCGTGCGACGAGCCATACCTGTTGCGCTGTCAGTTCAAGGAGCACCATGTTCGTCTTCTCCGCCCGCCTGGCCACGGCCGGTGCGGCCGTCGCGGTGGCCGCCGAGTGCGGCATCGCGTACCCGCGCGCCGACCGTCTCCCGGCCCGTGACGCCGTCGTCATCGTCATCCTCATCCTGGCCGTCACCACGCTGGCCGCGGCCGGCCACGAGGTGCCCGCCGTGCTGGGTGTGCTGGCGACCGCGGCCGCCGGCCGGCTCGCACATGCCCGGCCGGGGCTGCGTCTGGGCGTGCGCTACCTGTTCGGCAGGGTGCTCTGAGATGGCCGGCCGTCCGCTCAGCCCCATCCCGGTCAGCACGCCCCCTGCGCTGCGGGCTCTTGTCCAGCGGCTGCGGGACGTCAAAGAGGCCTCGGGCAAGACCTTTGCGATGCTCGCGAAGGACAGCAGGATCTCGGAGAACGTCGTACGCCGCGCCCTGGCAGGAAAGGGAGTGCCGCTGCTGGAGAACGTGACGGCCATCGCCCGCGCCTGCGGCCGCAAGGAGGATGACCTGGCCCGGGCCTGGTACGCGGCGAAGGCGGAGGAGATCCTGCCGGGCGCGCGGCAGCTGGGCCCGTTGATGGTCACCTCGCGTGCCGAGTTCGTCGAGGCGATGATCTTCCTGCGGATCGAGGGCGGGTATCCGCCGCTGCGCCAGCTCGAGAAGAAGGCGGGCAGCGCCGCGGACGGCCGGAAACGGTTGCCGCACTCGACCCTCCACCTCGTCCTGCAGGGACAGATCCCTCCCACCGAGAAGCTGTTCACCGCCTTCATGGACGCCCTGCCCGTGCCTGCCGCCCACAGGCGGAACTGGTTGGAGGCCCACCGCCGTCTCTTCGCCGACGCCCCCGCGCGGCGCGCCTGGGGACAGCCGCCCCCCGTCGTACGCGATGAGCCGGCTGCCCTCACCTCCTGCGAGGCTGCCGACCGTGCACTCGCGCGGCTGGAGCACGACGCGGAGATCAAACGGAAAACCGGACAGCTGAAGGAGCCGGACGACTACGAACTCCTCGGCCTCGGCTATCTCAACTCCTCCGCGTCCGGCTACCAGTGGCCGGATGAGGCAGAGCTCGCCGCCTGGGAGGCGGAGGCAGCGGCCCAGCCGCCTTCCCAGACCGATGTCGGCCTGCGCGAGAAGCTGCGCGCGATAATCGACCGCAGCGAACCGGCCTGACGCGGTCGGCCAGTCGCTCGCACCAGCCGGCCTCAGCACAGCGGTTCCCAGTAACCGCCCGTCACCAGCACCTCGGCCCGGCGGCGAGCCTCCCCTGGGAAACAGACGCGTCACTCAGTACAGCTGAGCAACAGCAGGCCACACTCAACGCCACATTGGGTGCTGGCGCGCCACTACGGCTGAGGGCTCGCGCAGCTCTTGTCAATTCGGTTGCGGCATCCGGGGTCTTGGGCCGATTCTGGCCGGTTCGCTGAAAGCGGTATCAGGAAGGCAGGCACGGCCCAGTATGGAGATCAAGACGCTCGAGCAGTTGCAGGCGGTCGACGAGCGGCCGCTGCACTTCACTCCCTGGGGCCTCGGCCGGATGCACGCGGAGGACTCGGCGGAGTTCCAGCAGCAGGTGATCGCCCGGCTGGAGTTGGCGGACGAGGTCGCCGAATCGACGCGGAACAAGTTCGAGCAATTGCGGGCCGGGTTCAGCCACGGGGTGCTGTGCTACGAGCTTTTCACCCTCGTCGAGGATGCGGCCCGTCTCGCCTTCGAGCAGGCCCTGCGGGACCGCTTCGTGGCCCATTACCAGGATCGCGCCATCGACGTGCGCGACCGCCGGGGCCGGAAGCACCAGATCGCCATGACCAGCTACCCGGCCTTCTACGAGCAGTTCCGGGCCGTGCAAGGTGCCAAGATCCGGATGGGCGCTGCCGGGGACTGGGAGCGCTTCAATGGGATGCTCGGCGGGCTGCTGCAGTGGGCGCGTCGCGAAGGTCTGATACGTGGGCAGCGCAACCGGAGCCTGGAGCCGGTCCAGGGGGAGCTGCGCAACATGGTCGCGCACGGCTCCTACCATCTGAACTCGCCGGTGGACGCCGCCCGCACCCTGTCCGACCTTGCCGAGCTCATCAACCATCTGTGGGGGCAGCCCACGCCGGGCGGACGGCTGTACCCGGCGCCGCTGGAGCGAGACATCGTCGCCATCGGCTGGAGCGAGAGCGGGCACACGATCCTCGCCGGCCCGGCCGAGCATCTGGCGTCGGCCGGGGACGAGGAGCCGCTGACCTACCTCCTGGTCCGTGCCGTGGTGGATGACCCGGCCCTGATGGAATTCGACGCCCGCGCCGCGGCAACCGTCTTCCCGTCCGAGTATCTGTGGGGGCCGGGCATCCGCACTGAGGCCGTTGACTGGCTGGACGCAAATCGGCCCGAGCCCGACCGGTGTGACTACCTTGACCAGGTCGTCCTCGTCCGTGCCATGGGCGGGCGGGTGGATCTGCCCATGCATCCCCGGGTCGCGGCCGGCATCTCACCGCAGGAGCAGCGGGGGACGTGGTACGCGGTGCGGGTCGACCGGGCTCTGGACGCCTTGGGCCACGTCCGGGGGCTCGTTGCCGCTCAGCCAGGGCACGTGCCGGAAGGAGAGTGCCGGCAGTGCCCCGCCGAGACACTGGTTACGGGCGATATCGCCACCGTGATGGCTGCTGCCCAGAAGGCCGGCGCGGACACCGCCGCGTTGACCGTACCGGACGTGCGCACCCCGCTCGCCAGCAGCTTCCGCCGCCCCGCCAAGTAGACCAGGGCAAGCCCCCAGGAGCACCCTCACGGGTGCGCGGGTCATCACGCGGACTGCACGCGCCGGATCCAGCCGAGCTGCGGGGCTCCCGGCGGCGGTCGCGCGGGCAGCTGCGCGTCCTGGCGGCGGAGCAAGACGGGCGGCTCGGGCACCACCGGGAACGGCGACCAGCGGAAGCCGTTCGAACGGGTCCTCACGGCGGCCTGCACCCAGCCGCGCTGGATCAGGGCACCGTCCGGCCCGGCGAACTCCGTCTGCGACCACACCGCGCGATCTGGGCATTTTGACCGTTTACGCGAACTCGGTTTGGTTCGGTGCGCGTTGGCGTAGACTCGAGAGTTGCCGGTTCAGCGTTGCTGTCGGCCGCGCACCGCTCTGGCTACACGGAAACTGCATGCCCCAGACTTCGAGCTGAGACATGAGAGCAGCTGGCACCCGTCATCGACGGGCGTTTGGTCCTCGGACCGGCTGACCAGCGGCTCGCCAGCGACGTAGAACGCCAGTCGGCACGGGACGTCACGGCGTGGGAGCCGCTGATGGATCGTGACGGCGCTCGCCGCCCCCTGCGGACGGCGCGCAGTGGAGGCAGGGACGACCCTGCCCGCGGGTTTTCCTGCTGCGCGCGATGCCCGGGAGGGCGAGACCATGACTTCGATCGACGCATTCGACGGCCGGGACGGGCAGGAACCCGACGACGGCCTTCCTCCCCTGCTGCGCCGCCCCGCACCGGTAGCGGACCCGCAGCCGGTGACCCGGCTCCGCGGTGCGCGCAGGGCACTGCAGGAGAACCCCGACACCTCGCTGGACGAGGCGGCGGCGAACGCCGTCACCTCGGGCGCGGTGGATCCCGCGCGGCTGCGCGCCCTGGTGGCTGGTGAGCCGGTCAGCCTGCTGACGGCCAAGCCGGTCGTCGGCGGCACGCTGTACGCGACCGCGCCGCACGACCGCTACCTCGACCTCGACGTCCTGCCCGATTTCATCAACCAGCGGTGGGCGGACCAGCTGCGCACGGCCATGGACGCGGCACCGCCCACGTCGCTGGTGACCTCGTACGAGACGCTGATGGATCCGAAGACCGGCAAGCCGATCGCGGTCTTCACCGTCCGCATGCACGACCGCAAGGCCCTGGCCAGTGCGGTCTCCGAGAGCATGCTCAACACCTTCTACGCCCAGAAGGGCGAGAACAACTACACCCAGAGCGTGCTCCAGCAGGGCGTGAAGGAGCCGCTGACGCTGTTCGCGATGCGCGTCGTGTACGACGACGGCAGCGAGGACACCTTCCTGATCGCGGGCGACGGCAACAGCCGGCTGGTGAGCATGTGGCTGGCGCGCACCGGCGGCGACATCTACCAGGCGATCTCGGCCTGCATCAGCACCGTCATCGGCTCGACCGACCAGCCCGGCGAGCGCAGCCGTGCCGAGCAGGGGGCCGCGCGCCGGCGGGTGGTCGAGCTGACCACGCGCACCCGCAAGAACCTGGCCGCGCCCGTGCTGACAGAGGCGACCCGGCGCGAGGGCCACACGCTCGCCTTCCCGGCCACCGTCGTCGTCGGCGCGCGGTCCGACAGCGGCGAGCCGCTGTCGGACCTGGTGGCGGCCCGGGACGACCTGCTGGCCAACCTGCACGTGCACGTCACCGCCTGGACGCCGGGGGCGCAGAACACGCAGGGCATGCAGCGGGTCTACCGGCACGCCCACCGTGAGGGCCTGATCACCCCGGACGTGCACCGGGTGCTGTCGGGCACCGTGGGCGCGCAGGCCATACACGAACTGCTCAGCGTTCCGGCGCACCGGCTGTGGTCCGCCGCGGTCCATCAGCACGCGGTGCTCGCCGGGCCGCACGCGGACGCCATGAACCGGTTGATCAAGCAGGAATTCGGGATGGGCAAGGCCGACCGGCAGCGGGTCAGCGAGCGGCTGGCGCCCATGGCGCTGTCGGACTACCGCAGCCAGGAGGGCATCGAACAGCCGCTGCGCGCCTTCGGCAACGGCGGCACCATCACCGACACCGTGTGGAAGCAGCCCTGGGAGCTGACCAAGGGCGAGGACACCTTCGAGGTCCTCGACGACATCCTCGAGCGCGCCGTGGCCGGCGAGACGGGCGCCGTGGCAGAGCTGACCGTCCTGGGCGGCACCGCGGCGATCCTCGACGGCTACATCACCCGGGACCGCGGCTCGAAGGAGGGCACCGACCGCGAGGCCCGCAAGGCGCCCTTCCGGGCGACGCCGGTGAAGCTGCTGGATCTGCTGGCGCGGACCGCCGGGGGGCTGCGGATGCTGCACTCCATCGCCCGCGCCCACGTCGCCGCCGACCCGGCCGTGCTGCCCAAGCTGTTCCACACCCAGGAGCGCGAGGTCGACGGTGTCCTGGTCCGCGACGGCGATCCCATGGTCGACAAGGCCGGCCAGCAGATGATCATCGACTACGAGTGGGACCTCGTCCACGCCGCCGACCCGGCCCAGGCCCTGGAGACCATCGCCAAGAACCGCGCGGAGGCCAAGGCCAAGACGGGGGGCAAGCACCAGGAGCCCGAGGCGGAGGACGTGCGCCTGCGCCGGACGCTCGAGCAGGGCATCACCTCGGCCGCCAAGGCCGCGCGGGCCCTGGCCCGCATGAGCCAGAGGCGCGGCAACCAGGTGTTCGGCACCTTCGATGCCGTCCAGGGCCAGCGCGATCAGCTGGCCCAGCTCGCCGAGATCCTCACGAAGTTCGGGCCCGTGGACACCTCCCTCTTCGTGTTCGACGAGGACGAGGAGGACGCCGAGTGAGCGCCGCTCTCACGCTGCCCGCGCAGATCGGCCGGGCGCTGCGGCCGGTGCTGCGGCTGGTGGGCCCGGTGCTCGACGATAGCGTGGTCCAGGGCGGCGACAGGCATGCGCCGGTGGTGGTGTGCCCGGCCCGGCCGGATGCGGTAGGCCGCCGGGTGGCGGTGAGCTGCGCGGTGTATGTCGCGTGGGACAGCCGCCGCCGGTGCCGGTACGTGGGCAGCGTGTGCCGCCAGGGCGCCAGCGCGGTCGGCGACCGGCTCGCCGAGCACTACGCGCACCCCACGACCGGCGCGGTCCGGCGGGGGGCCTGGTTGCTGCTGACCGTCCTGCCCCTGGCCGATCAGAGCGCCCTGGAGGTGGTGCGCAGCACCGAGGGGTGGACGGCCCGGCTGCTGAACCCGCTGGACGACTCGGCCCACCCACGAGTGGATCTCACGCAGACCCCCGCGACGCTGGTCTCCTTGCCCGCCCAGGAACGGTAGGAGACAGCCTCTGTCCTGCGGTGCCGGCTTGACGGACCGGGCATGGTGCGTGAACGGGTGCCTTCCGGCCGCCGCTTCCAGGCGGCCGGAAGGCACCCCCGCCGGTGGGCACGGGAGGCGGACGGAAGCAGGGGGCTGTACCGGGGCCTGAGGACTTCGGTGCGGTGCGAAGGCCGCCGCCAGGTGTGCGGCGGCCCCTAAAAGACGAGGAAGTGCAGGCGGCGTGATGCCGCCGAACAGGTGAGGAGGACGGCGCAGTGGCGCTGGATTGGGATCGGATCGGTACGGGGGACAGCGAGGCGCTGCCGCGGCCCCGGGACATCTACGCGGGGCTGGCCAGCCGGCCGTGGCCGTATCTGCGGCACGAGCAGGGCGAGGTGCTGGACAAGTGGTTCGAGCGGCGCGGTGACCGTGATGTGGTGATCAAGCAGAACACCGGTGGGGACAAGACGGCCGTCGGCCTGCTGATCGCGCAGAGCACCCTGAACTAGGGCATCGGCAAGGCCGTCTACCTGACCCCGGACAACTACCTTGTCAGGCAGGTCCGCGAGGAGGCCGCCAGGCTCAGCATCGCCACCACCGACGATCCGTACGACCCGGCGTTCCTGTCGGCCCAGGCCGTCCTGGTGACGAACTACCAGAAGCTGATCAACGGCAAGTCGGCCTTCGGTGTCGTCGGGGACGGCAAGGAGCCGATCGACCTAGGTGTCGTCGTCGACGACGACGCGCACGCCGCGCTGGCGCGGACCGAGGACCAGTTCCGGCTGCGGGTGCCCGCCGGCCACGAGGCGTACGACAAGCTGCTGGAGCTGTTCGGCGAGGACCTGCGCCACCAGTCGGCGAACGCCTGGGCGGAGCTGGAGGACAAGGACCCCACCGCTTTGGCGCCGACCCCGTTCTGGGCGTGGACCGACAAGCGCGAGGAGGTGCTGAAGATCCTGCGCCCGCACCGGGAGGAGCGGGCCTTCAAGTTCGTGTGGCCGCTGCTCGCCGAGGTGATGCACCTGTGCACCGCGACAGCGACGTCGGCGGCGATCGAGATCAGGCCCTCGTGCACGCCGATCGACCACATCCCGTCGTTCGTGCGCGCGCCCGCCGCAGGGTCTACCTGACCGCGACCCTCGCCGACGACAGCGCCCTGGTCACCGACTTCGGTGCCGACCCCGAGCTCGTGGCGAAGCCCGTCACCCGGGCAGCGCCGCGGACCTCGGTGAGCGGATGATCCTGGCCCCGGTAGCTCTCAACCCTGACCTGGACGACGAGGCCGTCCGCGTGCTGGCCCGCCAGTTCGCCGACGGCGACCAGGACGGCGACGGTGTCGCCGAGACCGAGCCGGTCAACGTGGTCGTGCTGGTGCCCAGCGACCGGGCCGCCGCGGCCTGGGAACCCTACGCCCACCACATCTGGCGAGTCGGGGACCTCGAGGCGGGGGGAAGGAACTCCAGGCCGGCCACGTCGGTCTGGTGGTGCTGGTCAACAAGTACGACGGCGTCAACCTCCCGGCCGGTGCCTGCCGTCTGCTGATCCTCGACGGGGTCCCCCGGCCGCTGGACGGGGTGGAGCGGCGCGAGGCCGTCGCACTGGCCGACAGCACCGTCCGCCTGGCCCGCGAAGTCCAGCGGATCGAGCAGGGCATGGGCCGCGGGGTGCGCGACGGCGAGGACTACTGCGCGGTCCTGCTGCTGGGCGCGAAGCTCGCCACGGCGATCCACGAGGCCCGTCACCTGGCCCTGTTCTCCCCCGCCACGCAGGCTCAGTTGAAGCTGAGCCGGGACATCGCCGGCCAGATCAAGGGCGAAGGCCTCGACGCGGTCCGGCAGGCGCTGCGGGCCTGCCTGGGGCGGGTGCCGCAGTGGCGGGAGCGCAGCCGTCGGGCGCTGGCGGAGGTGCGCTACGCCGAGCACGGGACAGTACGGGGCGAGGCCGTGGCGCTGCGCGAGGCGTTCGATCTCGCGGCCACCGGCCGCACCCCGGCCGCGGCCGAGCAGGTGCAGAAGGCGGTGAACGCCCTCGGCGACGGCGACAAGGCGCCGCAGGGCTGGCTGCGGGAGCAGAAGGCCGCCTACCTGCACCTGACCGATCAGAAGGCCGCCCAGCAGGCCCTGGCCGGGGCCTTGAACGACAACGCGTTCGTCCTGCGTCCCGTCAACCACGGCGCCCCCGTCCAGCTCAAGGCGGCCGCGGTGCAGTCGCGCGCCGCCGCCGAGTTCCTTGCCGCCCGGTACCGCGACGGCACCAGCGTCAGGCTCGGCGTGCAGGCGCTGTTTGAGGACGTGGTGTGGGGTGAGGAGGAGCGCTCCGATGACGCCGAGCGGGCCTGGCAACAGCTCGGACTGCATCTCGGGTTCGCCAGCACGCGCCCGGAGAAGCAGTACGGCACGGGCCCGGACAACCTGTGGGCGCTCTCGGCAGCACGGCAGGCGGTCGTCGAGCTGAAGACGGGGTGCACCACCGACACCATCGCGAAGAAGGACATGGACCAGCTCGATCGCGGCCCGGTGGTGGCCTGCCGAGGCCTTCTGGCAAGCCACCACGGGGTGGCCGAACAAGGAAAGGGGCCGTGCGAGCCGTCTGGGGCTTGTGTGAACCTACGGCAGTAGACATGGCGTCAGCCGGAACTGCCGCAGAGAGCCGTGGAAGAGTGACGATGTGTCAGTGGCGTCTGGTGAACTGGCTGTTCCCGGGAGCCGGGTGCTCTCTACGGGTCGCTGGGGGTGGGTGCGTGGACGTCGAGGCATTCTTCAGCAGCGGGGACGGATGGGCCGAGCCGTGGGTGCTCGATGTCAAGCTGATCGAGTCGCTGCGGTTCGGCCCTCCGGCCGGCCGCACCGACCTGGAAGTCGCCATCTCGCTGACCCGGCTTCTGCACAACGACTTCGTCTCCCACGGCACTGACGGCAAGAGCAGGCACCTGGATGACGAGAACGTCCCCATCGTCATCAAGGCCCACCGCGCCGTCCTGGAACGCCTCGCTCTCAAACCGCCCGCCTGGCCATTTCGGACGTTCGACGGGCCGCGCGGCTTCGGTACCTACTGGCGCGACAACGACATGCGGGGCAGCTGGCAGGCTCGCCGGGACTGCATCGAGCAGATCCTCGGCCCGACCCGCGACACGCTCGAGGACCTGCAGGAGCTGGAATACGAACGCCGCTTCTCCAAGGGACCGTCGGGCACCTTCAAGAACCTGATCTTCGCCGCCGACGGCGCGAAACCGCAGATCGTGCTGCGCGACGCGGTGAACAATGATGTGGAGATCGTCCGCCACGCCGACACCTGCCTGGTCTTCACCGATCCCCTGCCGCCGCACGGACTCACCTGGCGGCAGATGGTCGCCTGGTGGATGACCAACCACCAGCCCGGCGCCGACGAGAAGAGTGCCGCCGACGCCCTCTACCGGCGCCTTTACCGGTCACTGGACTCGCCGCCCGAACAACTCCTCATGATCACCTACTGCGCTCGCTACGCCGAGGAAGGTGGCTTCGACCTGCCCGCGCTGATCCCGCAGGTATATCTCCACTACGACCCCTACACGCGCAGCAGCGGCAAGCAGTCCGGGGCGCTGTACCGGCAGAGGATGGACTTCCTTCTCCTGGCGCCGGACCGCTCGCGCATCGTCATCGAGGTCGACGGGGTGCAACACTACGGCCGCCCCAACCCGCCTGACGAGCAAGGGCGGGTCGCTCATACCGCCGCGCCGCAGCTGTATGCGGAGATGGTCGCCGAGGACCGCCGGCTCAGGCTCGCCGGATACGAGATCTACCGCTTCAGCGGCTGGGAGCTGACCGGCCCGGGCCGTGAACAGGTTCTGACGGACTTCTTCACCGAACTCCTCGCCCGGCATCGGAAGCCGACCCTGTGACCGTAGCTGCGGGGGCAAGATGACCGGAGCCGTACTCGGCGAGCCCGCCGGCCCGACGCTCACATGGTAAGACGACAGCAGGCCGCCCCGATAGGGCGCAGCCGCAAGCAGCTGTGCGTCCCACCTCGCCGGGTGTCCTCAGGCGGCACGGGACGAGGAGGGCCGTCGTTTCCACGGGCCGGTGTAGACGGCGCCGCATCCGATGCAGCGGGTGAAGCAAAGGGCGGGGGCGGGCACGACCGGGTGGATCGTGCCTTCGATGAGGGTGGTCAGGGCGGGCCACGGCGGTATACAGGTGCAGGCCGGTCATGAGGACTCCGGTGCGGCCGGGGGCCAGGCGCGGCGGCTGTCGAGCGTGCGGCCGATGCCGCGGGGGACGGTTGCAATCTCGCTGGGGCCCTAGGCAGTGCGGATGCCGGAGGGCGTCATGCCGCTGGCCTGAGCAAGGGATTCAAGCTTGTAGGGGCGATCGCCGTGGAACTCCCGGCCGTAGGCGAGGAGATGGCGGATTTCACGGTCGGCGGCCTCGCGGGCGTTGCCGAGAGCGATCAGCAGGGGGTCTTCCTGCAGTTCGTCATGCTGGGCCTCGAGGGCGAACGCGTAGTCTTCACGGGCTTGTTCGGCCTCCTCGCGGGCCTGCGCCGCACATGGTGTACAGGCCCCGCGCCGGCTCGGGGATCGGCGCAGGACCTGCCTGCTCATCATCCGCGGTCTTGACCGCGTGAAGGCATCACACCGCCGAGGGCCGCCCATCGAAGGCCCTGGGTGCGTGCCGTCGTGGGACCGCACGACACAGTGGCTCGGATCCGTCCCGGCTACAACGGGACGGTGATGCCGAACTGGTGCATCAGGTCGGTGAAGCTCTCCTGGGCGTTCGTGCGCAGGAGGTCGTCCTCGTCGGCGGGGGTCACCAGGGCAGTCACCGGCTGGATGCGGCGGGGCCGATGGGCCTGGTCGGGGATGCTCCTGAAGCTGGCGTACTCGGTGACGATGGGCGTCATGGGCGCCGGTTCGGCGGTGGCGATGGCCGCCATCACGGGGATGGGGCTGTCCACGCCCAGGCGGCGGGCGAGCTCGCGGGCGAGAGCGAGGGTGTCGCGGCAGGCGGCGCCGACGACGTCCGCGTCGACCAGGATGCCCGTCGCGTCAGGATCGGCCGGGGTGCCACGCAAGGCCTTCCAGGACAGGTTGGCGGCCAGGACCATGCTGCCGTCGTGGTGCAGCTCCGCATAGACCCCCCGGCCCAGGCGCGGATACAGGGTGCTGAAGACCAACGGCGCAGTCCGGGGCGGGGGTTGGACACGCTCTCCAGCGCCCCAAGCGGGCCGACGACGTGAGGGGTGCGCGCCAGGGCCTGAGAGCTGGTGTTCGCCGCGGTGCAGAGGTAGCCGGCCGCTTCCCGGGTCAGGGGTTCGGCGGTGCGTGGCAGCGGCCGCTCGGGCCGGGCGACGGCGATGAACCAGGCCGACGGCTCGGCGTGCTCGGTCAGGACGTTCTCCAGGGCGTGGGCGAAGAGCCGGTCAGTTTCCTTCTGGGCGTGCTGGGCGCGGGTGAAGCGGTCGCGGTAGGCGCGTTCGATCTGGTGCTCGGCCATCCAGGCGGTGTGGTCACGGTCGCGGTAGGGGACGACGGAGGCCTGCTGGTCCTTGTCCTTGGCGGCGGTGCCGTAGACGTGGTGCGGGGCCATGGGGCTAGCGGGCACGTCGATGACCAGGAAACTCATGGCGCCGTCGGCCGCAGGCAGGACCGTGAAGGTGACATCGGGCAGGTAGGGCTGGACGTGGTTGCGGATCCACTGCGCATACTGCTGGGTGTTGACCTGGTCGGGGTCGATGCCGACCGGCTCCGTGTCCTGGTCGGTGACGCCGTAAATGAGCAGCCCGCCGCGGGTGTTGGCCATTGCGGCGACGTCCTTGCCCAGCTCGTTCCATCGGCCGTCCCGCGGCGGTTGCGGCAGCTGCTCCTTCCAGTCCAGGTCGTCGGACTCGGCGAGGTGGTCCTCGGCGGCCTTCTTGACCATGTCGAAGGTCAGCGGGCCCGGCGGCACACCGAGGTGCTCATGCAGACGCGTCCAGGAACGGGGCATGTGCGAAACCCTACGGCGGGACACTGACAGCGCGGTGCAGTCCGTTCCGCCCGGCGCCGTTCCCGCTCGGCCCGGCGGCCGCGGGATGTTTTGGGCCGCCGGGCATAGGCGTGTTCTACGCCAGGACGGCGGGGAGGGCGGCCTCGTCGGTCCAGTCGCCGTCGAAGAGCGCGGCGACCAGGCACACATGCTCGTCAGGAAGTTGGCCGGCGCGGTGCTTGGTGCGGGCCTTGGCGAGCCAGGCGCCGATCCTGACGGTGTCGCCGTCGACGCGGATGCTCTCGCGGGCGGCGGGGGCGCGGCCTTCGCGGTAGAGGAAGAGTTCCAGGAGCTGGACGGTCTGTTCGAAGGTGCGGCGGGTACGGCGAGCGGGGGCGAGCGGGTAGCTCTCGGGGGTCAGGCCGAGGGAGGTCATCAGCTGCTGCTGGCCGGGGTGCAGGGCGGGCCAGGTGGCCAGCTGGCGGTGCAGCCAGGAGCCGATCTTCACCCCGGCCAGGAGAGTGTCGCGGGTGAGGGCGGCCGGGTCGGCGCCGGATGCGAGGTGGGCGCGCAGCAGGTGGAATTTACGGTGCCAGTCGGCGCCGTGGGGCAGGCGCCAGTCGGGGGCCAGCGCGCTCAGGGCGTCGACGCGGGCCGCATCGAGCTGGTTCCTGCCCGCGAGGTGGCGCTGTTCGGCGAGCCAGGCGCCGACGGGGGTGATGGCGGGGGCAGCGAGGTGGCCGTGTGTGTGGTGGTAGTCCGCGGCGGCGGCGAGGCGGGAGCGCCAGACGGCGTCGTGCTTGTCCCAGATCATGCCCAGCGCGTCGAGTTCGGCGAGCCAGTCGGCCTCCAGGCGGCCGGTCTTGGCGGCGTCGCGCATGGTGGTGACGAAGGTGCCCAGCGCGTAGCCGGTGGGGTCGGTGTAGTCGGCGGGGACGTCCAGGTGGCCGTACTGGTCGCGGTAGGACTGGGCGGCAGCCAGGCCGAGGCGGCGGGAGCGGGAGACGGCCGGGTCGCGGGGGTCGAAGGCGGCCAGGTCTATGGCGCGGGCGATGCGTTCGGGGTGGACGGTGAAGTCGAAGTGCCAGCGGCGCTCGATCACACGGCTGGTCTCGCGGGGCAGGCGGTTGGCCTTGTCCGGGAGGCGCTCCAAAATGCGGTGGTCGTGGCTGGCCAACGCGCAGGCGATCGCCCAGACGGGTTCGTAGGCGGTGCCGAGGATGTTCTCACTGCAGGCGCCGGGCGGGACGTAGACGGGGACGATGAGGCTCGCGGTCTTGCCGGACACATCCAGGCGCAGGGCGCGGCCAAGAGCCTGAACGCAGCGGATGACGCTGCGGGTGGGGTCGGCGAAGACGATGGCATCCACGCTGGGGATGTCGACGCCTTCGGCGATCAGGCGGGAGTTGGCCAGGATCGCGCAGTCGGCGGCGGCGAAGGCGGCGAAGGTCTCGGCGCGCTGGGCGGGGGTGTGCTCGCCGTGGGCGAAGAACAGCCTGGGGGGGATGTCCGGGACGAGGTCAGGGTCCGTACGGCGCACCTGACGCAGGGTGTGGGGCAGTTCGCGGGTGAAGCTGCGGGCGTCGGAGACGAGGTTGAAGTAGACCAGCACCTTGGTCAGCCGGTGTTCGGTGATGGCGCGCAGGACGGCCAGGTGCAGGGCGGTGGTGCGCAGTGCACTGTCTCCTTCCTCGCCGCTGCCGCTGCCCGGGGCGGGGGCGGGGAGGTTCAGGCGGCGACGCAGGTCGGTGTAGGTGAGGGTGGGCACCACGATGCGGTAGTCCGCCGCCCGGCCGTCCTCCACCGCCTGCGCGAGCGGGTACTCGAAGACCTTCTTGCCGTACACCTGCTCGTTGTCCATGGAGTTGGCGAGCACCTCCGCGTCCGGCCCGGCGGGATGCCGGCGGCGCGGGCGGGTGGTGTCGGCTGACTCGGCCAGTTCGGGTGCGGCGAAGATGCGGGGGGTGGCGGTCATGTAGAGGCGGCGGTCCGCGCGGATCCGCTTCGCCTCGTTAGCGATCGCCCACTTCTTGCCGGTCCGGCCCGCGATCCGGTGCGCTTCGTCCATGACCGCCAGGTCGAACGGCGGCACCGCGTACCCCGTGGTCTGGGTCTCCTCGATCTTGTTCAGGGAGTCGTAGGTGCAGATCACCGTCAACGCCCGGATCTGATCCTCGCCCTCCCCCACCACCGACATCAGCCCGCCCAGCGCGTGCGGGTCGGTAGTCGACATGACGCGGGCGGCGACCAGGTCCTCTCGGGCGTTTGTGTCCAGGGAGGAGACGATCACCATGTGCTCCCCGTGGCCGTCGCGGCGCCAAGCCAGCGCCGTCTGGGCCGCCAGGTCCAGGGTGGGCACCACAAACAGCACCAGCCGCGCGCCGAGTTCGTCCGCCACCCGGATCGACACCAGCGTCTTGCCGGTGCCCGTCGCCGACACGAACAGTCCCCGGCTCCCCGGGCGCCGCAGATGCCGTGCCAGCCGCCCAACGGCCTCGGCCTGGTCGGGAAAGAGCCGCGCCCGCTCGGGCCGGCCAGCCCTCGGCAATTCGACCACAGTCATACAGCTCTTCCTCGATCCGAAGCAGGCGGCGGCCGGGTAAGCGGCGAAGCCGTCGAGGCTACCTGGCCTGGGACCGCACGCCAGGCCAACCGCGCAGAGGAGGCCGGCAGTCCCCAGGCCGTTACCGGCCAGCCCTTCCGTGCCTTGTATTAGTTATCGCGCCTGGGAGTGCAGTCCACTGGCGAGGTTGTCCTGGGCCATGTCGTCTCGCTCAGCCGGTGTGAGCCACCGGGCGGATGAGCTGGCGGTGGTCCGCTCCACCCACAGCACATCGTCGACGGCCTCGGCAACGGCGTGCAGGTGGCTGATCACCATTACCAGGCGGTCACCGCTGGCCTGGGCGCGCAGTACCTCCAGTGCCAGGTCCAAGGCGGTGGTGTCGAGAGCGGCGAAGCCCTCGTCGAGGAAGAGGGAGCCGAGCGCCGGCCCACTGCGGGAATACAGTTCGGCAAGCGCCAAGGCCAGGGCGAGGGACGCCATGAACTTCTCCCCTCCTGACAAACGATTCGGGTGGTGGGCGACCCCGGAGCTGCGGCTGATGATGTCGAAGTCGTCTGCGAAACCGAATCGGCCGTCGGACATCTGCCCGAGCAGGTCGCTGGCGACGCCGAGCAGTGCGCGGGTTCGCAGTGTGGTGAGGTGGCCCAGGAACTTGGCGTCGACCAGTTCGCGGCGTAGTACTTCGAGAGTTTCATAGCGGGCTTCGCCTGCGGTGATGGCGAAGTCCAGGTCAGCGGCCGGCTTGATCAGGTCCTGTGCTTCTCGTTGTCTGCAGCGCTGGTCTTCGGCCTCCTTGGTTGCCTGCGCGGCTGCGGCAACAAGGGGGTGAAGTGATGTGGGTGTGGTGAGGTCGGCTGGGACGTCGAAGGTGTCGGTATCGGTGAGCGCGGCTGCATGCTCGGCGAGGCGGGTTTCGGCGGCGGATGCGCGTTCTGTCGCCGCGGCGGCTCGCTCGGTGAGTTTGTCGCCGAGTGCTGAGGTCGTAGCCGAGAGGGCGGTGGCGTAGTGGCGGACCTCAGCGATCGTCGGCTGGGTGGGAGCCTCTGGCAGCGCTGGCCGGTCAGCTCCCTCGAGTCGGGTGCGAGCTTGGTCTGCGGCCTGGGCCCACGCGTAGAGGTTGTCACGCAGCCTTTCGAGGGGGCGTTCCAGGTGGACGCGGGTGTCGTGGTCGAGCGTGCGCTGATCGGCGAGCACCGCGGTCTTCTCCGTTCGGGCTGTTTCCCTCTGGTCGACCAACTCTTGGAGCTCGGCCTGCCGGGCGTTGACGGCTGTGGTGGCGGCGTCCGTCTGTCCGACGACGATGTCGATCGGGTTGTGTGGCAGCATCGCCCGGATGCGTGCGGGAAGCATGCCGATGTCGGCGGCGGTCCTTGTCACGGCCCGGGCATGCCGCTCTTGAGCTGCGGATGCATCTCTTTTGTCGCGGTCATGCGCTTTCTTGCGTTCTGCCAGTGTTTTGCAGTCCGCTTCGATTCCAGCGGTGCGGCGGTGCTCCTCGGCCTGCAGCTTTTCGGCGTGTGCGGCGGCCGCGTGTTCGCATGCGGCGATCGCGTGGGTGATCACTGCGGTGTCCTGCTCGGGGTGCTGCTGGTGCGGTGATGCGGTGGTGCTGGCGGCGGGGGCGGCCAAGGCCGTGGTAGCGGCGGTCAGCCTTGCAGAGGCTGACCGGGCGTCGAAGTCCGTGCCTGCCTCGGTGGCCAGCGCCTCCAGGCTTCGGAAGGCTCGTTCCGCTGTCTGGGTCGTCTCCTGCGCCGTCTGCTGTGCGCTTTGGTGCTCGTCATCGCGTTCGAGCACCGCTTTATCGGCGGCGGTTACGGTGGCGCGGGCTTCGGCGCGCAGGTCGACGGCCCTGTCGTGTGCGCTCTTGGCCTGCTCTCGTCGCGTGTTCGCCTCGGCCAGCTCATCCGCATCGGCCGGTGCGGGGTGGAAATCGACCGGGAGCTGCCGGCGGCATACAGGGCAGTCGTCGCCGCGGTGGAGGTCGGCGGCGATCGCGGCTGCCCTTTTCCGCAACCGCAGCCCCTCCAGATGTGTCTCGGCCGCGATGAGATCTTTGTGGGCCGCAGATGCCTCGTCCTCCACCGGGCCGAGGTCTTTATGCGCGGATTCCTGCCGATCCACTGCAGTGGCATGGGCACGCGCGGTGTCAGCGACGCGCCGGGCCGCCAAGAGGGCCGCGTCCAACGCAGTGCGGACAGCTGTGCTGCGCGTACGGATCTGCTTGCTGGTCTCGGCGGCGGCACGGGCTTCCTCTACCGTCGCTTCGACGCGGGCGGCCCGTCCGGCAAGTTCCGCGTCCGCCGCGGCGATGGCGTCGCTTTCGTCGTCGAGTTGTGTGGTTCGGGAGACCAGCCGGTCGCGTTCGTCTCGGTGTTCCTCGGCGGTTTCTGCGAGGGTCTTCATCAGCAGTGCGGCCTGGGCAAGGGCGTCCTGGCCTTCCCCTTGCTCTTCCGCCGCGATGATCGCTCCGGTCAGTTCCGTTTCCCTGGCCGCAGCCTGCTCGGCGCGCCGGTTGAGGAGATCACGCTGTGTGGTGAGGTCGGTGGCGGCGCACTCGAGGACGTCGAGAACGGTTCCGGCGTCGGTCACCTGGCACGCTGCCAGGCTCTGACAAGCGCTGGTGGCTGCCGCCGCGGTGTCCCGGGCTTGCGAGATCTCTGCCTGCAGCGCCGTGATACGGACGATGGCGGTGTCCAGACGTTCGGCCTGGGCTGTGGCCGCGTCGGCGGCCGCACCGGCTGCGGCGGCCGTCTCCCGCGGGTTGTCCGGCATGGGGGCCCGCTTGGCTTTCGCATCGCCCAGGAGTTTCTGGAGCGTGCGGCCATGGCGGGCAGCCAGATTCCGCACTGCTTCCAATGATTCGGCACCGAAGAGCTCACGGAACCGTTCGCTGCGCTCCTTGGGAGCGGCGGTGAGGAGCTGGTCGAACTTGCCCTGCGGGAGCAACCCGACCCGCAGGAAGGTGTCGTAGCTCATCTGCAGCACCGTCTTGATGCGGCTGTCGACGGCCGTGGCGCCGTCGGTCTCCTCGCCCGTGTCCAGGTTTTTCAGGTGGTGTCGGCCCGCGTTCGGGTTGGTGGCGTGCATGGTGCGGTGGACGCGCCAGTTCTGCCCATCATGGACGAAGGTGAGTTCGACGCTCATGGCCTGTGCGCCGTCGGCGATGAGCTGCCGGGGTTCCCTGGCGTCCCAGGAGCTCTTGCGGAACAGGGCGAAGGCGATGGCGTCGAGCAGGCTGCTCTTTCCGGCGCCGGTGTCGCCGAGGACCGCGACCAGGCTCTTGCCGGTGAAGTCGATGGTGGCCTCGGTGGGGTAGCTGCGGAATCCGGTGAGAGTGAGTGTCATCGGTTTCATCGTGTGGTCTCCGCGTCGGTGGTGTCGATGCCGGTCAGCAGGCTGGAGCGGTCCAGGGTGTCGAGGGGTTGGCCGGAGATGGCCGCGGTCAGCAGCGTCTCCTCGCAGCACGGTGCGGGGTCCTCGGGGTCGGGTTCGGCTCGCAGGTGGGCGAAGGCGGCCATGGCGCGGTCCAGGGCCGGGCCGCCGGTGCCGCGGTCGGCGAGGTAGTCGTGCAGCAGATCGTCGATGTCGGGCAGCTCGGTGGTGGAGGTCTGCCGGTCCAGCACGCGGTGGGTTGTGCCGGCACGGCGCTCGTCGATGTCGACGAGCGTCGCCTGGGGCAGCATCTTGGCGAGGGTGGCCGGCAGGGACGGGTCGAAGGTGTCGACGTTCACCACTGCTTTCACCCAGGCGTCCCCGACCCGGGCGGCGCGGTGGGCGATCTGTTCCAGGGGTCCTTCGAGTCGGACCAGGCGGCGGCCTGCGGTGAGCGGTTCGAGTTCGATGCGGGGATTGGTGTCCGGGCCGATCTCAGCGAGTACGACGCTCTTGGTGTCGCCGGTTTCGCCGAAGTCCATCTGCAGGGGGCTGCCGGCGTAGTAGGCGGGGAATCCGGAACGGCCGACGGGTTGGGGTTTGTGGATGTGGCCGAGGGCGCCGTAGGCGACATCGGGCAGGTCGTTGGCTGCGGCCGCGTACTCGGTGCTCAGGGAGATCCGCCGCTCCGAGTAGGACGGGAGGGCTCCTTCGATGAAGAGGTGGGCGGCGTAGACGAGGACGTCCCGGGGGCCGCGGTGGGCGGTCAGGCGGCGGTAGACCTCGGCTTGGACGGTGCGCATCCGTTCGGCGTAGGTGGCGGTGGTCAGGGCGGGGTCGGCGAAGTTGTAGGTGAAGCGGTTGGGGTGCAGGTAGGGCAGTGCGCCGATGCGCAGGGTGAGCTCCCCGTTCCTGGTGGGGTATTCGGCGAGGAGCAGTCTGTCGGGGCGGGCGTCGGTGGCGAAGCGGACCCGGGTCTGGTCTCCTTCGCGGGCGCCCATGTCGTTGAGAACGTATTCCAGGAACGTCAGGACGTGCGTGGTGTCGTGGTTGCCGGCGACGACGACCACGGGTGCGATCGTGCCGAGGCGGCGCAGTGCCTGTGCCGCGCGGCGCATGTCGTCCAGGCTGGGGCGGGGACTGTCGAAGAGGTCGCCGCTGTGCACGATCAGGTCCGGGGCGTAGTCCTCGGCGATGGCGATGATTTCGTCCAGGACAGCGTCGACCTCGATGTCGCGTCGATGGCGACCGATCTGCCGGCCGAGGTGCCAGTCGGAGGTGTGGAATACGCGTCCCGTCACGGGTGCCTCCAGTGCAACGGCCTGCGGGGCGGCGCGGGTTGCGCCGTCGCGGCCGGAGGTTCTGTGACGCCGACTGTACCTCGAATCACAGGAAGAGTCTGGAAAACTCTGGAACTCTGGTACCGTCTGGTACATGAGTGATCCGCTGGACGCCCTGGAGAAGAGCATCGGCACCCTGCGCCGCGCGATCCGCGACGCAGCCGCCGCCGGTGACACCGAACGGGCCGGCGAGCTGCGAATGCAGCTGCGCCGCGCCGAACGGGCCTGGGACGCCCTCGTCGACGCCGGTGAACCGGCCACCGCCCCGCCCAGACCAGCGCCGCAAGCTGCCCCGGCCGCCCGGGGATCGCAGCTCCCGGCACGCGAACACGTCCACCGCGCCCTGATGCTCCTCGGGGTCCCGGCCGCGCCCAAGCTGATCGTCGACGTACACGAGGCGTTCTTCCCCGGAGAGCTGTCCACGTCCAAGCTCTCCAGCCTGCGCCGGGACGAGGAACGTTCCTACCGCTCCAGTCCGGGAGCCCGGCCGTACTACCTGTGCCCGGCCCTGGCGCACGACCTGCTGACCCCGGTGCGGGCACTGATCACGATCAGCACCTGGACGCTGGAGCAGCGCGTCATCGGCCCGCTGTCCCCTCGCACGGACTTCCTCAGCGGCGCGATCCGCATCGCCGAAGCGGTGCAGACCTCCGCCGAGTCCGCTGCGGACGGGCCCAGTCCTCAGGCCCTGCGGCTGCTGTGGCGCTTCGCCGTCAACATCCCTGACGCCATGCCGAAGAACGCCTCCGGTCACGAGGGCGCGCTGGATGCGCAGCAGGTGATCGGCGCCGCCCAGGCAGAGCTGGACGTGCATACCGAAACCGACCGTGCCAACCGGGCGGCGGCCGCGCGGCGGGCTCGCAAGTCCCTCAGTGACGACGAGCAGTTGTTCGGCGCGCCCCTGCGGGGCGTGACGCATCTGCGGTCCGCCCGCGCCTGATTTTCATCTCCCCGCATCCTTTTATCCTCCGCAAGGATCTATGAGACCGTGAAAGAACCAGTCGACGACCGCCTCGCCGCACTGCGCGGATCCGCGAAGCGTCTGGACTACAACGCCCGGTCGCTGGCGGCCCTGGAGAACAACCCGCGCTGCACGCTGCGGGCTTTGCTGGACGCCTCCGGCTCCGACAAGGCCGCGATCGCCACACATGTCGGCCACCCCCCGGCATTCGGCCAGTCCTCCTTCGCCATCACCCGCGGCAACGCCTTCGAGGCGATGGTGAAGGCCAACGGCTGCGCGGAGCTCCTGCGCGTCCTGCGCGAGACCCTGGAGCTGACGCTGCCGGAGGTGGGGTACGAGGACCTGAACGACGTCGGCGGCGACGGCCGTTCCAAGGAGCGCCATGAGCGCACCGAGGACGTGCTGCTGCGGGCCGCCCGGGGCGAGGGCGACGGCACCTTGTTCGACCACCCGATGCTGTGCCTGCAGATCGGCGGTCACAAGGCGTACCTGGAACCGGACCTGGTGGCCTTCCGCATCGACGGACACTTCCACGTCGTGGAGATCAAGAGCTTCCCGATCATCGACGAGCAGGCCGCCCCCGCACAGGTACGGGCGGCGACCACCCAGGCGAGCGCGTACATCATCGCGCTGCGTGACCTGCTCGGGCGGGCCGGCATCGGCGAGGAGGCCGTCTCCGACACGATCGTGCTGGTCGCGCCGAAGGACTTCACCAACCGGCCGACCGGGGCGTTCGTCGACGCCCGCAAGCAGGTGGCCGCCCTGACGCGTCAACTGTCCCGCATCGAGCGCATCGGGGACCTGGTGGATCTGCTGCCCGAGGACCTCACCTTCGACCTCGCCCGGGACTCGGAGGACCGGCCCCGGCGCCCGGTCGAGGAGCTGACCGAGGCACTGGACCAGGTCCTCGTGACGTACCGCCCGGACTGCCTGAACCACTGCGAGATGGCGTTCTACTGCCGCTCCCGCGCCCGTGCGGAGGCCTCACTGGATGTCCTCGGGCCGGTGGTGCGCGATCAGTTCGGCGGCATCGACACCTCAACCATGGTCATGGGGCTGGCCCGCGGACAACTGACGCCGAGCGAGGACCAGATGGAGATGGCCGCGGCCCTGCGGCACGCCGCACGGCTGCGCACAGAACTGGAAGACCTCGGGGGTGCGGCATGAGCACGCTGTCCGCGCTGGCACACGTGCAGGCGATGGAGTCGATGCAGGCGGTGCCCTTGACCGAGTTCCGGCACCGGCACCTGTCCGCCAGACCACTGGTGATCATCCCGCTGGCCATGGCCGGCGAGGCCGGGGCGCCCCTGGCCGCGATGGTCGGCTCCGCCAAGAGGAATGGGACCCTGCTAGTTGTGGCCCAGCCCCGCAACCGCGACCAGCGGTTCGCGTTCGCCGCTGGCCTCGGCCGGATCGTGATGAACTACATCGACTCCTTCCGCCAGGACCGCCGCGGGGAAGGAGAGCGCTCCCGGTACACCGACGCGCCGCAGATCCTGGTGCCCAACCCCGGCGGCGTCAAAGCCCTGGCCGACCTGGGCCGCATGTGCCGCTTCCGCTCGACGTCCGGTCCCTACGCGGTACCGGACGTCGTACCGGAGTTCGGCATGTGGCTGACGTTCCTGGTCGACAGGGCCGAACAGGCCGGCACCTCCATGCTGCTGCCCGTCACCGCCATGCTCACCGAGCACTGGGCAACCGGCCAGAGCACACTCGAGGACCAGAACCTCGCCTCCCTGATGGCCTGGATCGCTCCCCCGCCGGGCTTGAGCGTCGAGCAGGCCATGGCCGACGCGGAGAACCCGGACGTGTGCCCGCCGGCGGGCCCGTCGACCTCCCCCGAGTTCGACAACCGCGACCTGGCCCCGGCGATCAGAAAGTTCGACACGGCCCACACACTCGGCGACCCGCACGCGCTGGCCGCCGCCGAGGGCAAACTGCGGGACCTGATCGCCGGACAGATCCAGCCCACCTGGCGCATGGTGTGGCAAGCCATATCACTGCTGCGCTCCGTGCCCGAGGCACCGCGGACCGCCAAGCGCTTCGAGGGCGACTGCAAGGCCTTCACCGACTACTCCGACTACCGGGACTCCGGCGGGCTTCCGCAGCGCAAGCGGGACACCGCGATCGGCGCGGCCCGGCGGCTGGGCTGGCTGGAGCGCGCGCTGGCAGAATTCGAGTCCGACATGGCGTTCGACGATCGTTTCGTACTGGCCGACCGGCGCAGCGCCGGTGAGGCGTTCGCCGGGACGGTCGTGGAGGCCGAACCCGGCCGGACGGTCACCACGGACAAGAACAGGCGCGTGCCGCGACCGCGCGTCACCGTCCGCACCGAGGATCCCGTGCGACTGGCCGCCGACACCAAGCTGATCAGCCCGTCCCTGCCGGCCGGCCACAAAGCCGTGATCGTCTCTGCCCTGCCCGACGGCGACACCACACGAGTCACGGTGGAGATCACCGGCGGCATGGGACGCGGCCGCGTCCCGAAGCAGGGCACTGTCCCGGAACCGGGCCAGTACGTCGCCTACCTGCCCGACCCGGGGTGGCGCCCTGCACCGCAGTTCCCGGCCTCCGATACAACCCCGTGGACACACAGCGCAGCCGACGGGGCCGACACCGACCCCGACGTACCCGAGGACGCCGCCGCAGAGGAGTGGGGCAATGAGGACTGACAACAGCACCACCCCCGAACCGGCTGATCCCAGCCCTGCAGCAGCAGCCGCCACAGCCACCCGGGCGATCCTCGCAGACATGGCCGACGGGCGTCACAGGGCCGTGGTCGTCGACTCCCCGCCGGGCGCCGGCAAGAGCACCCTGGTGGTCCGCGCCACCCAGGAGCTCACCGAAGGCGGCGAACGCCCGATCATCGTCGCCCAGACCAACAACCAGGTCGACGACCTGGTCGTGCGTCTGGCCAGGGAACATCCCAACATCTCCGTCGGACGGCTGAGCGCCACCGGCTACAACCCGCCCCCGGCCCTGGGCGCCCTGACGAACACCACCGTCGGCCGCACCCTGGCCGACCTGTCTGGCTGCCGGATCATCGTCGCAACCGCCGCCAAGTGGGCCACCGTCCGCGACGCCACCTTCGGCTGGGCGATCCTGGACGAGGCCTACCAGATGCGTTCGGACATGCTGCTGCAGATCGTCGAACGCTTCGAGCGGGGACTGTTCGTCGGCGACCCCGGCCAGCTGGACCCGTTCACGATCGTCGGCACCGAGCGCTGGATCGGGCTGCCGCACGACCCCACGCAGAACGGTGTCAGCGTGATGCTGGAACACAACCAGAACATTCCTGTGCACCGGCTGCCGGTGTCCTGGCGACTGCCGTCCTCGGCCGCACCCACCATCTCCCGAGCGTTCTACCCGTTCGCCCACTTCACCGCCGGAACCGGTGAAGACACGCGCGCCCTAGAGTTCCGCACCGCCGGGCTCGCCCGCGCCGATCTCGACGAGACCCTCGCGCAGGCGTTGACTACCGGCTGGGCCCTGCACGAGCTGCCCCGTCGTCATGTCCCGCGTACCGACACCCAGACCCTCCAGACCGCCGCCGACCTCGCCTGCCGGCTGCTGGACCGCGGAGCGGTCGCCACCTGCGAGCGCCACCCAGGCGGCCGCCCCCTGGACGCCGGCGACATCGCCATCGGTGTCGCGCACCGCGACCAGGCCGACCTGGTCCGGGCCGCACTCGCCCGGACAGGCAGCCCCGGCGCGCCGGGCGTGGCGGTGGACACCGCGAACCGGCTGCAGGGACGCGAGTTCGAAGTCGTCATCGTCGTGCACCCGTTGTCCGGCCGTCGGGACGCCACGGCCTTCCACCTCGAGGCCGGGCGGCTGTGCGTGCTCGCCTCCCGTCACCGGCAGGCGTGCATCGTCGTCGCCCGCGAGGGCATCGCCGACCTCCTGGACAGCCACCCCTCGACCGACCCGGTGCATCTGTCCGTGCGCGCCAAGTTCCCGGACGGCTGGGAAGCCAACCAGATCATGCTGGACAAGCTCGCCCAGCACCGCGTCGCCGCGTGACGCCTCCGCGGGTGTCACCCGGCGGAGATTCCAGCAGGATTCGCAAATTCATTCGTTTTTCGGGTTTTGTCAGTGCCGGTTCCTACAGTGAATTCATCTGCTGTGCCCAGAGCGGGACAGATGTTGCATGCGATCGGGGGGCTGCGTGGATTTCAACCAGGTCGCGGAGTTTGTTCGCCATCCGGCATGGGTGCTGCTGCGCGCGGACAACGCCGCCTTGGTGTTGTCCTTCTGCGGCACGGTGTTCGTCGACGAGAACGCGCGCGGTGTGCCGGAGAGCGTGCTGGAGTCCCGGCTGGACGACCGGCTCTACCTCCTCAACGAGGACAAGCCCGGCTCGTTTCCCCGGTCCGCCGACGCCTATCTGGCGGAGTGGACGAAGAACGGCTGGCTGCGCAAGTACTACCCGCATGGAGAGGACGAGGCGCATTTCGACGCGACTGCGGCCCTCGAGAAGGCCGTGGCCTGGGTACGGGACCTCCCCGCGCGTTCCTTCATCGGAACCGAGTCCCGCCTGAACACCATCGTCGTGCTCCTGCGGCAGATGGCGTTCGGAACGGAGACCGATCCGCAAACACGCATCGACGAACTGCGCCGGGAACGTGACGCGATCGACGCCCAGATCGCCCGGCTGCGCGCCGGTGAGGTCGACATGCTGTCCCCGCTCGCGCTGCTGGACCGTTACCAGCAAGTGGAGAGCACCGCGGTCGAACTCCTGCGAGACTTCCGCGAAGTGGAGGCCAATCTCCGGGAACTGGACGTACGTCTGCGCCACCAGGTTGCCACCGCCGAAGGCGGAAAAGGAGAGCAACTGGCCGCGTTCCTGTTGGACCGCGACGAGATCGCCCGGTCTGATCAGGGACAGAGCTTCCAGGCGTTCTTCGACTACCTCCTCTCCCCCCGCCGCCAGCAGGAGCTGCGGGAACTGCTGCAACAGGTCAACCAGCTGCCACAGTTGGAAGGCAAGGCCAACCGGAGCCTGCTGAAGATCCCCTTTGCCTGGCTGGAGGCAGCCGAGAACACCCAGGACACGGTCCGGCAGCTGACCGAGCAGTTGCGCCGCTTCCTGGTCGACCGCAGCCGCGCAGAGGACCGTCGCGTACTGGCGCTGGTGCGCTCCATCCAGCGTCACGTCACCGCTCTGGAGGGCCGGGCCGACCTGCCCGGCATGGCGCTAGACGTTCCTCAGGCACATCTGACGCTGCCGATGGAGCGACGCCTGTACATGCCGGTCGAACGCATCGAGCTGGACACCGGCGCGGTGGAGGAAACCGACGTCGCGGAGGTGGACATCTCCGAGCTTTTCTCCGGCGTCCACGTCGACACCGAGGCGCTGGCCGGTCATGTCCTGAAAGCGGTCGCCGCAAGCCCGAGCGGTCAGGCGAACCTGGCCGCCATCGTCGACGGCCACCCGCTGACCCTGGGGCTCGCGGAACTGCTCGCCTACTTCCAGGTGGAGCACCCCGGCCTGGACATGATCGTGGACCCCGACCGCACCGATCTCCTGGTCTACCCGCGCGTCCACGCGCCTGGGCGCACACAGGCGAGAGTGCCGCACGTGACGTTCGTACGCGCCGAAGGCGGCACCGCCGGAAAGGCGGAGCTGGAGTGAGCGACGCCCTGACCATCCCCGTAGTCCACCTGCTGAGGGCAGGCGTGCTCTATCAGAGCGATACGCCTGCCGTCTGGGAGCAGATCGTCAGCCAGCAGGCGGCGATCGGCGACTACCTCAGCGTGATGGGCCTCGACATCGTCATCGACCGCGCCGAAGGCTACGCCTACGTCCGGCAGCAGGACCTCGATTCCCGTGACGACGGCGTCCCGGTGCCGCGGCTGGTCACCCGCCACCGGCTCTCGTTCCCCGTCAGCTTGATGCTCGTCCTGCTGCGCGGACGACTCGCGGACAGCGACGCCGACTCCGCCGACCCGCGCCTGGTACTCACCCGCGACGACCTGGTCGAGATGATCCGCGGCTTCCTCCCACCACGCAGCAACGACGCCCAGCTCGTCGACCAGATCGACGCCCACATCAAGAAGCTCGTCGACCTCAAGGCACTGCGCCAGACGAAACAGACCGGCGCCTACGAGGTCCGCCGCCACATCAAGGCCCTGGTCGACGCCCAGGCCCTCAACGACTTCAACGACCTCCTCGCCACCTACCGCGACGCTGCCTCCACCACGGCCAAGGACGACACATGACCCTCACCACCGACCCGGCAGCGCTCATCCCACGGCAGGCAACGACCGCAGAGCATGCCGGCACGTTCGATGTCGGCCCCGGTTACCGGCTCGCCCGCCTGGAGGTGCTCAACTGGGGCACCTTCCACCGCACCACCTGCACCTTCACCCTCGACGGGCACTGCGCCCTGCTCACCGGCGGCGTGGGATCGGGCAAGTCCACCCTCGTCGACGCGCTCACCACGCTGCTTCTGCCCGCCCACAAGATCGCCTACAACAAAGCGGCGGGCGCCGACGCCAAGGAGCGCGACCTACGGTCCTACGTCCTCGGCCATCACAAGAACGAGCGCGTCGAGGCCTCCGACACCACACGCCCCGTGGGACTGCGCGACCACACGTCCTACAGCGTGATCCTGGGCGTTTTCACCAACTACGTCCTCGGCACCCACCTCACGCTCGCCCAGGTTTTCTACTGGACATCCCCGACCAGCACCGGACAGCCTGAGCGGTTCTACCTCACCGCCGAGGCACCGCTGTCCATCGACACCGACTTCACCGGCTTCGGCACTGACATCACCGACCTGCGCCGGCAGCTGAAACAGCGCGGGGCCACCATCCACGGCAGCACATACACCCAGTACGGCAAGGCACTGCTCAGAGGCCTGGGCATCCCCAGCCTGCAGGCCCTGGACCTGTTCCGCCAGACGGTGTCGATGAAGGCCGTGGGCAGCCTGGACGAGTTCGTCCGGGAGCGGATGCTGGAGCCGTTCGACGCGAGGACAGCCGTCGACAAGATCGTCGCCCACTTCGACGCGCTCACCGCCAGCCACAACGAAGTCGTCCGGGCCCGCCGGATGATCGAGGACCTGACGCCGATCGTGGTGGCATGCGACCGGTACGACACCGTCCAGGGTGAGATCGCCGCCCTGGACAAGCGCCGCGGTGCCGTCCCCGCGTTCTTCGCCCAGCACCGCCACCGGCTCCTCACGACACGTCACACCGCGCTTATGTCCGGTGCGGCGGAACTGGAGGAACTGCAGTCCACTCGCGAGCGGCAGCTGGAGCAGCTGCGCGGGACCGCCGACGGCCTGCGGCGCCGTATCGACGGCGTCGGCGGGGAAAAGCTCATCTCCCTGACCGGCCGGATCGAAGAGCTCAGACGCGAACGCGAACGGCGCCGCAAGCGCGCCACCGAGTACGGCACCTGGCTCACGCAGGCCGGCATGGATCCTGTCACCGACGCCGCCTCCTTCCGCGAGCGGACCGACCAGATCTCCACCGCCCGCTCCCGAGCCGAGGAACAAGAGCAGCAGTCCCGCGGGAAACTCGACGAACTCGCCATCGTGCGCCACAACAACACCATCTCAACCGACACGCTGCGGCGCGAGATCACCAGCCTGCAGCAGCAGCGCTCCAGCATCCCCGCCCAGTTGCTGGCCCTGCGCCGCGAACTCGCCACCGCCACGGGCGTCTCAGACGAGGTCCTGCCGTTCGCCGGCGAACTGATCCAGGTCCGCGACGACGAAGCCGAGTGGGCCGGCGCCGCCGAGCGCGTACTGCACGGGTTCGCCTTGTCGCTGCTGGTCCCCCACGCCTACTACGACACCGTCTCAGCCTGGGTCAACAGCCGTCACCTGGGCCTCAGACTGGTCTACTACCAGCTCCCAGCCCATACGCCCATCACCACGTTGCCGGACGACCCCACCCTGCTGACCAGCAAACTCCAGCTCAAGTCCGACAGCTGGGCCCGCGACTGGCTCGCCGCGCGGCTGCGCTCGCGTGCCGACTACCTCTGCGCCGAAGACCTGGACGCGTTCACCCGCGCCACCCGGCCCGCCGTCACCCGGCAGGGCCTCATCAAGGGCGGCGGAGGCCGCCACGAGAAGAACGACACCCACCGCATCGACGACCGGCGCAACTGGGTGCTGGGCTGGAGCAACCAGGCCAAGCTCGACGCCCTCCTTACCGAGGCCACCCGCCTCACCCGCGAAAGCGCCGACATCACCACGGCCACCCGGGAACTCGAGGAGCAGCAGCGGGCCCGCGCCGGAACCAGTGCCGCCCTCACCCTGCTGGCCAGCGTCGACACCTACGCAGAACTCGACTGGCGGAGCACTGTCGCGGACATCGAGCAGTTCGAGCAGCAGAAGAGCGCCCTGGAAGCAGAAGCCGGTCTGGACAAGCTCACCGCGCAGCTCCAGCGGACCAAGGACGAGATCGTAGAGAGCAGCAAGACGTTCACCACAGGGCAGGAGGAACTGGGCGGCCTGCGCCGCGACGTCCAGCACATCGCCGACCTGCTAGGCAGGACCACCACATTCCTGGCGAAGTGCGACCTCGACGGCATGGCGGAGCACGAAGAAGCCCTGAGAAAGTTCCTGCCCGCAGCCGACGGCGACGGCCTCCTGGAGATGCTGGACGAAGCCGAGCGCCATGCCGAAGCACGTCTGCTGCGCAGCAGCGGCAGCCGCCACGACGCCCTGCGCCACGCCAGCAGCCAGGCAGCGGGGCTGATGACCGCCTTTCGCAGCAGGTACCCGGTCCACACCGCCGAGCTGGACAACACCATCGAATCCGCCGACGGCTACCGCACGTTGCACAGCCGGCTCACCGACGAGGACCTGCCCCGGTTCGAGGAACAGTTCCTCATGTACCTGCGCACCAACGTCATCCGCGACATCGCTTCCTTCCAGGCCCATCTCGGCGCTCAGGAGCAGCAGATCCGCGAGCGCATCGACGTGATCAACACCTCACTGGCCGGCATCGACTACAACCCCGGCCGCTACATCCGGCTCAACGCCGCCCCCACGCCGAACAAGGAGGTCCGCGAGTTCCAGCACGACCTACGCGCCTGCACCAGCGAAGCGCTCTCGAACGACGCCGATGACGCGTACACCGAAGAGAAGTTCCTCCAGGTCAAGGGGCTCCTCGACCGCTTCAAAGGCCGCCCGGAACACACCCGACTCGACAAGGAGTGGACCGCCCGGGTCACCGACGTGCGGCGCTGGTTCGTCTTCTCCGCCAGCGAACTCAACCGCGAGGACGACGCCGAGTACGAAGTCCACTCCGACTCCGGCGGCAAGTCCGGCGGCCAGAAGGAAAAACTCGCCTACACCATCCTCGCGGCTTCCCTCGCCTACCAATTCCGCATCGACCCCACCGCCGCCAAACCCAAGACCTTCCACTTCGTCACCATCGACGAAGCCTTCGGACGCGGTGACGACCCCTCCGCCCACTTCGCTCTCGACCTGTTCCAGCGCCTGGGCCTGCAACTCCTCGTCATCACCCCGCTCCAGAAACTCCACGTCATCGAGCCCCACGTCACCCGCGTCGGCTACGTCGACCGCCCCGACAAGACCCGCTCCCGCCTGAACAACCTCACCATCGAGGAGCTCCGCGCCCACAAACAGGCAGCAGCCCAGCAGGCGCACCAGCCCCCCAAGGAGCAGTCGTGATCCCGGCAGAATGGACCCGCCCCGAGCATGTGGTGGAAACCCTGCGCCGCAAGTGGACCAGCGGCCGCTACCTCACCGCCGCCGCGAGTGGTCACCCCTTCGAACCCATAGGAGTGCCACTGCAAGGCCCAACCGCGACTGATGCCCTGCATCACTACGAGCAAGCACTCGCCTGGGCCCAGTGCTGGGCCCCCGACCGGAACCCCTATCTGCGCATCCAGACCAAATCCATCGGAGGCCGCAACGGCCTGCCCTCGCACACCGTTCCGGCCCGGGCCTGGGTCGACACCCGCCCCGCCCTGTGGACACTTCTGGGCGTCACCGCCCACGTCGACCGCTTCCACACGCTGCACGGGCAGACCGCACGCCAGGACCCCGCCATCGCACAATGGATGGCCGACCATCCCATGAAGTTCCTTGCCCACTCTGCAGACTGGCGCCGGCTCGTGCGCACCGCGTGCTGGATCCGGGACCACGACACCGAGGCGGTCTACCTGCGTGAGATCGACACCCCGGGCGTGGACACCAAGTTCATCGAGGCCAACAAGGGAATCCTCGCCGAACTCCTCGACTGTGTGCTCCCCGAATGCCGTGTCAACACCAGCGCACCGAAGAGCGATCTCGTCGCACGGTACGGCTTTCGCACCAAACCCATCTACATCCGTCTGCGTTACCTCGGCGCCTCTCCCCTGCCCTTCAGTGAAGTCACCGTCCGCGCCGAGGAACTGGCCAACTGGTCCCCGGGGGTGCGCACCGTCTTCGTCCTCGAGAACGAGATCACCTACCTCTCCCTGCCACCGGTCCCCAATGCCATCGCCATCCTCGGCTCCGGATACGCCGCCGCCCTGCTACGTCACCTGCCCTGGCTCGACGATGTCGGCCTCTGCTACTGGGGCGACATCGACACCCACGGCTTCGCCATCCTCGACCAGGTCCGAGGACGCTTCCTGCACACCACCTCACTGCTCATGGACCGCGCCACCCTCCTCGCCCACGAGTCCCACTGGGGCGAGGAGAAGACCCAGGCACGCGGCGGCCTGACACACCTCACCCTCGAAGAGGCCCATCTCGACCAGGACCTGCGGACCGGCGCCTACCGGCCGCATCTACGCCTGGAGCAGGAGCGCATCGCCATCACCGCCGTGCGAGAGGCGCTGGCGCGGCACCGGGAGTGACGCCGGGGGCCGCAGACGGCCACATGCCAGAAACGTGCTCGAGGACGACCGCCGGCACGGGTCTTGGCAGCATCGGCCGATGTCGTGACCCCTTCACCTTCTGCACTCACATCGCCACGGGCTTGCGCCCGGATCTGTAACAGAGAGCACCTGGATGAACGTGAGCACCCAGCCCGTTTGGGCTGAAGAGAGATACGAGCGCAACAAGGTCCGCCAGCTGCTGGTTCCCGGCGGCACGCTGCAGGCCACCGGTGAGGCCGGGGCACTGCGGGTGTCCAACGTCTACGGCGGCTGGCCCGCGGTACACGCGACAGCGGAGGCGGCCGACGGGCTGACCGCTGTGCTGCCCGACCGTTCCGGCCAGGAGGTGCACTGGCAGGGCAGCCGGACGGCGCACCCGCCGCACGCGGTGGTGGAGTCGTATCGGGAGGCAATCGCATTTCGCCCGCACGGCGAGCCCCGCAGCCTGCGCCGCCCGCAGATCGGCACCCTGCACGCGGTGCTGGGGCACTGGGCCTCGGGTCTTGGCGATCCGGGCATCGTAGTGATGCCCACCGGCACCGGCAAGACGGAAACCATGCTGGCCCTGCTGGTGGCCGCGCGGATGGAGCGGCTGCTGGTGCTGGTGCCCAGCGCCGCTTTGCGGGACCAGATCGCGGGGAAGTTCGAGACGCTCGGCATCCTGCAGCAGGAGCAGATCGTCACGCCTGCCGCGTTGCGGCCGCGGGTGGGCCGGCTCGAGCATGGGTTCAAGGACCCGGAACAAGCAGCTCGGTTCGTTCAGGCGTGCAACGTCGTCGTCGCTACCCCGCAGATCCTCAGCAGGAGCGTGGGGAATGTGCGGATGGCGCTGCTGTCGTCGTTCTCCCATCTGATCGTGGACGAGGCGCATCACTCCCCCGCGGACACGTGGGCGCGGGTGATCGATGACTTCTCCGACCGGCCGGTGCTGCTGTTCACCGCCACCCCGTTTCGGGAGGACGGCCGCCGCCTGCCCGGCCGTACCGTGTTCCGTTTCCCTCTGCGGGAGGCCCAGCGGCTGGAGTACTTCCGACGTATCAACTACCGGGCAGTGTTCGGTGTCCAGGACGTCGACCGGGAGCTGGCGGAGCTGGCCGTGGGCCAGTTGCGCGCCGACCGGGAAGCCGGGCACGACCACCTGCTGATGGCGCGGGCCGAGAGCATCCCGAAGGCGGAAGAACTCGGGTCGCTCTACCACCAGTTGGCACCCGAGTTCCAACCCATCGTGGTCCACCAGAACGTGGGCGTCACGCGCCGCAAGGCGGCCGTGCAGGCGCTACGGAAGCGTGAGTGCCGCATCATCATCTGCGTCGATATGCTCGGTGAGGGATTCGACGAGCCCGCCCTGAAGATCGCCGCCATGCATGCGGCCCGCAAGAGCCTGAGCCCGATGATCCAGTTCATCGGCCGGTTCACCCGGGCCACCGACGGGCTGGGGGAGGCCACGGTGTTCGTCGCGCAGGAACCGGGCACCGGCGCCTCACCGCTGCGCCGCCTGCTACGCGAGGACGCCGACTGGAATCATCTGCTGCGCGACCTTACCGACCGCGCCACCCTGGCCGCGGAGGAGACCAGCGCCTTCGACACCACGTTCACCGGTGCGCCCGAGGACGTGGCGGTCAGCGTGCTGGAGCCGAAGATGAGCGCGGTCGCCTACCGCGCCGCCACCGCCCAGTGGAGACCCGAGGCCGCCCTCGCGCTGTGCAAGGACAACGAGCGCGTCCTGGACGACGCCATGGCACTGGGCGGCGAGGACTCCCCCGTGGCCTGGTACGTCATCGAACGCCGCACCCCCGTACGCTGGGGGGCGCCGCAGGAGTTGGAACAGGTCGTCTACGAGCTGATCGTGCTCTACTTCGACACCACCAGACGGCTGCTGTACATCCACGGCTCGGAGAAGTCCAGCACCTACAAGGACCTGGCCGAGGCGGTGCTGGGCGAGGACTGCGAACTGATCAACGGCAAGCGCACCTTCCGGGTGCTGGCCCGCCTGGACCGACTGGTGCCCACTAACGTGGGTCTCAAAGACGCCCGCGACTACTTCACGCGTTTCTCCCTCCACGTCGGCAGCGATGTCTCGCAGGGCTTCACTACCGCCCAGGAGCACAAGAGTCAGACCCACATCGCCACGTCCGGCTTCGACGACGGCGACAGCGTCTCGATTAGCGCGGCGCACTCGGGCCGGTTCTGGTCCCCCACCACCGCGCCGAGCCTGAAGGCCTGGACCGACTGGTGCGACCAGCAGGGCACCAAGCTGCTGGACAGCACCATCAACCTGGAGCAGATCTTCGACAGGTTCATCATCCCCGAGGACATCACCGCACGGCCGCCGTACGCTCTGCTGGGCGTGGAGTGGCCCTGGCAGGTCTTCCTCGGCTCCCGCGACCGGTACACCCTCACCTACGACAACGTGCGCTACGCGCTCACCGACGTGGACTTCGAGGTCGACGACTACTCCCTCACCGGCCCGTTCCTGTTCTCCCTGACGACCCCCGCATGGCGGGTCGCCTACCAGGCCGATTACCACACCAACGGCCTGGTCTACCGGCCTCGCGAGCAAGACGCCGTCATCGTCTCCAGCGGCCCCACGGCCGAGCCGCAGCCGCTGGAGGAATGGCTCAACGCGCACAAGCCTGATCTGTTCCTGGAGGGCGATCGCCTCATCGACGAGGAAGGCAAACTCATCGCCCCGCGCTACACCCGCCGCCCCTACGACCCATCCCTGCTCACGCCGCTGGACTGGCAGGATGTGGACCTCAGCAAGGAGTCGCAGAAGCCGCAGCGCCGCACCGACTCCATCCAGTACTACATGTCGGCCCACCTGCAGGCCACCGGCTCCTTCGACGTCCTTGTCGACGACGACGGCTCGGGCGAGGCAGCCGACCTCGTCGGCCTCAGGGTCGACGGCCGCTATCTGGATGTAACGCTCGTGCACTGCAAGTACTCGCACAAGCCCACCCCGGGCACACGAGTCGAGGACCTGTACGAGGTGTGCGGCCAGGCCATGCGCAGTGCCAAGTGGCGGCGCGGAAACGCTCTGCCCCTGCTGGACCATCTGCACAGCCGAGCCATCCAGTTCGCACAGCGCAACGGCGGCATCTCGCCCTACGAAGTCGGCGGCCCCAAGGCCCTGTTCGCCATCCGTGACCAGGCACGCCTGCTACGGCCCCGCTTCCACACGATCGTCGCCCAGCCCGGCCTGCAGGCCGGCAAGGCCACCAACGAGCAACTCCTGCTGCTCGCCGGCGCGGAGAAGTTCGTCCGGGACACCAGTGCCGGCGACTTCACCGTCTACTGCAGCCGCTAGCTCGACAGGCACGAAGCACCGCAAGGGAGTTGCGGGCGCTGTGGAGCGGCCACTCAAGCACAGCCTGCCCCTGCCCCTGGCGGACGCGTCGCCGGTCTGCCGGGGGCCCTTGAGTCCCGGGACGGCTGCGACCAGGACACGTTCCGCCGCCGCAACACCCGCGGCGACCGGGCAGACGGCTACAACGTCCGCGCCGGGCTCCCCGCTCAGAAAGGGGTCTGCCCGCCAACCGTGAGCGCCGGGTGCCGCCTGGCCGACAGGAGTCGGTGGTCGTCGTGGGCAGTGGGGTGCCTCCGCGCGCACATGTGAGCCAGCTCTGCGGTCCCGAGGTGATCGCAGAGCGACGGCCGACGTCACAATGGATGAAGCGGACAACACCGAGGGGTGGGGATGGGCGGACAGCAGCCGCAGGGGACAGACGGCAGGCGTCCTGACGGGCGGAACGTGGATGCCGCGACTGTGCGCCTACGGGCAGCAACGCGGACCTTGCGACTGCATCTTGACGGCCTGCCAGCGGTCTTCCACTTCGACGGGGCGGGCGATCAGTTTCTGGCCGAGTCGGTGTTTCCTTTCGCTCGGTGGCGCTACGGATGCGCGGACTCGCTGCTCGGCTCGGGGATGGGCGGCACGGTCGTGGGGGCACTGGCGCGGAGTCTGTTCGATGACGGCTTGCGCTGGCAGTGGATCGCGCAGGATGCGGCGGAGCGGCGGTGCGCGTTGATGGGCAGCATGCTGGACGTGCCCGGCTTCGTGGACAACTACCACCAGGCCGTCGCCGACTACCAAGACCGGCTCGCCCGGCAGCGCAAGAAGCGCGCCGACCAGGCCGCGGCGAAGAAGGCCGCAGCCACCAAGCGCCGCAGCACCCTGCACGCCGTCGGCTGATCACGTTGCCGCACCCAGGCCGTTAGCCCGGTGCCGTGCAGGGCGCGGCCGTCGCCGGATATCGCGTAGTGACGGGCGGCCAGACTGTGTTCGAGGTTGTCGCCGATCTGCCCGCACAGTGGGGCCAGGACGGCGGCGGCCGCGGTGTCGGACAGGTACGCGGGGTCGACTTCGAGCATCAACTCCCCGAGCGCATAGGTGGCGGCCGCCAGGCCGTCGACGACGGCGCGCAGCGCGGCAAGCTCGGGGTCGGCCGGCGGATCGGCAGTCGGCGGGGCTGTGAGGACATCGCGGACGGCTTGGTGGACTACGGCACGCACCGTGGCCGTGTCGAGGGACTGGAGACCGCTGTGGGCGAGCGTGGCGAGGATCAATGAGGGCGGTGCGCCGAAAGAGTTTGTCACCAGGTCGGGTGTCGACGAGGATCACCTCATGAAGACCAGAAAGGGCCATGCCCTCTAGGCGCCCCGCCCGCTCTCCACCGCTCGTGCGCCGCCGACCGCCGCTCACCGCAGCGACCGATAGCCGTGACCGCCCACCAAGGAGAGCCCGCCCGTGCAGAAGACTGCCCTCATTCCCTACGCCCACCTCCCCCGAGCGCACCACAACGGCCACGTCCTGACCAGTACCATCGACGTCCTCGGCGCTGCCCACTGGCTGCTTGCCGAACGCGCTCCGCAGCCCGGCGGCGATGTCCTGCCCTTCGACGCGCTGGTCGTCTCCGTCCATCCGGGCGGCACCGTCGAACTCACCGAGCTGAGCGCCCTGCGAGCCCGCTGGCCGCACCTGGACCGCCTGCCGGACAGTGGGTTCGTCGTCGCCGCGTCGCGCGCCCGCCCGTACGAGGACGCGAACCAGGTCCAGGTCTTCGACGCGCTCGGGCGCGAGACCTCGTCCTTCTGTGTCGGGGACGCCGTCGAGCACCTGCTCGTCGACGAGGCCGGCCATATCTGGGTCGGGCACTTCGACGAGAACCCGGCCGGAATCCGCCGCTGGAGCGCCACGGGCCAGCTCGCCTGGACGTCGGACGGCGCCCGCATCCCCGGTCTCTTCGACTGCTACGCCCTGAACGTGTCGGGCACCGCCGCCTGGGCGTGCCCCTACACGGACTTCCCGCTCGTCGAGATACGCCCGGACCGCACCGACCAGCCCGTGAGGGTGTGGTCGAACCGCGTACGGGGCGCGAAAGCGGTGGCCGTCCACGGCGAGCGAGTCGCCTTCTACGGCGGCTACCGCGAGGAGCGGGACCGACTCGCCCACGGAGAGCTCACCGAAACATCTGTCGAGCCAACGAACGTCGGCTTGCTCACCCTGCCCAATGGCCCTGCTCCGGGCCGCCGGCGGGTCGTCAGCCGAGGAAGCAGGATCTACGTCCAGGCCGAGCCATTCACCGCGTGGGACGTGTTCGATCTCAGCAGCTGATACCCAAGGGCGCCGAATTCGTGCATCGGAGTCGCCCAACCGAACATGTACCGCGCTTGATCACAGCCGCCCGCTCAACTCGCCAACCCATACCCTCACTCGCCAGCTGAAGCGCTCCTTACCTTGTTGGCGGGTCGATTCCGGTCCTTCGTACCATCGGGAGACCCAGGGGCCTGGGTGTGGCTGAAAGCGCTCATGCCGTGGTTCCACTTCAGCGCGGTCTCGCCGTGGGCTGATCCCTGTTTCCTGGGACGGCCGTGCTTGCTGCCGGGACGCGTCTCACTTCCTGATGAGAGGCTCGTACCGGTGGCCCTCCGGCGTGAAGATGAGGAGGAAGTTCTCTCCCATCCGAACAGCTAACTCCCGCAAGCGTGCCAAGACGTCTGCCTGGGCCGGCAGGTCGAGGCCCAAGGCTGCGGCGGCACGGTCTCTCCGGGCCACGAGATCCGGCATGTCCTCCAGGTACTCGGCCGCGAGTTCGCGACTCTCCTCGTCCGTGAACGCTTGGCAGTCGCGCCACCAAGGGGCAACCAGCAGCAGCCGCAGGAGCTCGGGCAGGCCGATCGCAACCAGAGCCGCACCTCCTTCGGAGTCGGCATAGAGGATGGGACGTTCCTCGCCACCTTCACCGCAGAAGAAGTAGGTGCCCCCTGCGCCGTCGCCGGCGAAACCCTCGAGCGTGGCGCCCGAGACGAGGTGGACTTCTTCCACATGGTCGCCTCGGTCCAGGTCGAAGTCACCCGGCCAAGCGAGAAAACGGGCTGCTTCGTCCTGTTCGCGGACAGCAGCGATCAACGATTCCATGGGCCGCACCTTACGGCTCACTGGGTTGACAAGAATCATTGGGAATCAGTCACAGCAGACGCAGCCGGACTCAGTTACTGACGTTGAATGCGTGATGTCGTCATGGTGGGGTGAGCGCGAGTCCGGTTCCGGTGAGGCAGCCGTCGAGGACGTCGTGGCGGTACTGGAGTTGGCGCAGGCCGCGGCGAACGGCGGTGATCAGGTCGTGGGGGGTCGGCGAATGCGCGGTTGACGGTGGCGGTGCGTCGCAGCACCGACCAGATGCCCTCAACCGGGTTGAGGTCCGGTGCGTAGGGCGGGAGCTGGTGGACGGTGAGCCAGTCCCGTTCGGCGATGTAGCGGCGCATCCCGGCCGTGAGATGGGTGTTCAAGTTGTCCCAGACCAGCACGATCGGGCCGCCGAGCTGCTGGTGGGCGTCTTGGATCAGGTCGCGGTAGTCCTTCCAGGAGAAACTCTTGCGGCCGTCGGGCCGGGCGTCCGGAGCCGGCCGGTAGATCAGCCGGGAGCGTTCGCCGGCCTTGTAGCAGGCCAGGGCTGCGACCGATAACCGGCGGCGGGAGCGGCCACGCACGCGCACGACGGGTGTGCGGCCGCGGCGGGACCAGGTGCGGGCGGTCGGCGGCGTCATCGAGAAACCGGCCTCGTCCTCGAAGACCAGCCAGGCCCCGAGCGCCGCCACGGTCATTCCACGTCCGGCCACGTCTCCTTCATCCACCCGGCCACTGCCGCGTCGTCGCGCTCCACCGCCCGGCGGGCCGGCACCTGGCAGGACCACCCGTGCCGCTTGAGCAGTGCGGCGACGCCCTGAACGGTGTAGGTCCGGTGGAACCGGCGCCCGATGAGGGCCTTGATCCGCGACAGGGTCCAGGTCTGGTCCGGCCAGCCGTGCGCCACCGGCCCTTTGGCCAGCTCACGCTCCAGCACGGCGAACAGCCCGTCACTGAGCAGCGGCAACGACGCCAGCCCTTTCGAGGCCAGGGCCTTTGGGCCGCCCTGCGACCACGCCCTGTGCCAGCGCTGTACCGACCGGACGCTGACCCGCAGGTCATGCGCAATGACCGCGTTCTCCTCGCCCTGGGAGAACCGCCCGGCCGCCTCCAACCTCAGCTTCTCGCGGAAGACCCGCCGCTCATCGGTCAGCCCACCGCCCTGCGCATACCTCATACAACCGGCATACCGCAGGCATCATGAACCGTCAGCCCCCACCGACACCACGCTTTGAAGGTCAGTAGAAGTCGAGTTCGATGTAGTCGATGTCGGTGAACTCCACCTCGAGGCCTTGGGCGCGGCGGCCGCGGTCTTTGAAGTAGATCTCCTGGAGGCCTTCAGCGGCGATGTTCTGGAGCTGCTGTTCGGTGGCGCCGGCCGCTTGGGCGTCGAACAGTCTTGCGGCGTAGGTGGGGGGTAGGTGCTGGGTGATGCGGCGGATGCGTCCGTCGTCGGTGGAGCCGGGGGCGGCGGTGAACCCGAAGCGGGCCCTCGTTTCGATGACGATGCCGGTGGCTGTGGCGGCCTGCTTCTTCGCGCGCTGCTGCACGCGCGGTTGCCAGTCTTTGCGGACCTCGCGTTCCAGGCGGGCCGCCAGCTCCGCGCGGGGCCGGCGCAAGGTGCCCTTGAGGTAGCGCTCCACGGTGCGCTGGGTTACCCCCAGCCGGGCCGCCACAGCCCGCGTGGAGCCCTTCTCCGCCTTGACCAGGAACCGCATCTGCGCCTGCGCGGACTTCGGGATCGGGCAGGTCGCGGTATTCGCCGCCGCCCGCGCCAGCGCGTCTTCGATCTCCCCCACAGTCCTACTCCCCCCTCGCGGCCTGCTTGGCCACCATCGCCTGGTCGAGGACGCCGAGCCAGCCCTTGCGGGCCTGCCGCAGATCCTCCAGCCACAACCTGCGGTGCGGCGAGACGGGGTCGGCGCGCACCGCCCGCTGGAAGGCCCCGATCCGGGCCTCCCCCCGGTCCAGGGACTCCAGCCCTGGCCCAGCGCCTACGGCAGTTGTGACTCTTCCGCGCCATCACGCTCAAGCTGCCCTGACAGCAGGAGGACCTGCTCGCCTCATCCAACTGGCTCCAGCTCAAGCCCCGAGGCCATCGAGATCCTCGCCGAGGCCGGGCCGCACCAGGCGGATCCGCTACCACTGCCAGGATCGGCCTCAACCG
>Ga0164242_10000538_pt1 | contig 45623 bp, 42 predicted proteins | sample OricomgcompostMG_FD_108783 | JGI IMG/M metagenome (GOLD analysis project Ga0164242, IMG submission 108783) | Miracle-Growth compost microbial communities from Emeryville, California, USA - Original compost - Miracle growth compost (MG) ... | reverse complement strand
TGTGGCGCCTTCGCGGGGCAAACGTGTCGGACCCTCGGCGTCTTCCCTTCATCTCCCTCACGTCCCGGGCGTCTCGTGGCGGCCACAGCCTGCCACGGGCCGCCACGAGACGCCCGGGACGCACCTCGGCACACCCTTGCACCGCAAGGCAATCGGTGTTAGCTTGCGGTGCATGGCAGTGGAAGGCGAAAGAAGACGGCCTCAGCTTTTGCGCGGCGTGCTCGACCTCTGCTTGCTCGCGATCATGGCCGAGGAGCCGACTTATGGGTACGAGCTGACCAAGCGGCTGCGCGACCGCGGTCTCTCGATGGTCGGCGGCGGCTCGATCTACCCGCTGCTCGGCCGGCTCGAGCGCGGTGGCCTGGTCGAGACGACCCGGGTCGCCGGCGAAGGCGGGCCGCCGCGCAAGTACTACAGCCCCTCGGCCGAGGGCAGGCGGGCGCTGGCCGGCGGCGTCGCCGAATGGCGGGCGACCCGCGACGCGGTCGACGCGCTCCTCGGCCCCGTCGAAGTGGAGGTGAGTTGATGGACGAGTTCCTCGACGCCTGTCGTCGCGAGTGGAGACGGCTCGGCGTGCCCGACCCGGTTGCCGCGGAGATGGCGGCCGAGCTCGACGCCGATCTCGACCAGGCCCGCGAGGAGGGGATCGCGGCCGAGGAGATCCTCGGCGACGGCATCTTCGACCCGGTCGGCTTCGCCGCGAGCTGGGCCGCCGAGCGCGGCGTCGTCCCCGGGTCACCGCCGCCGCGGCGGACCGGACGGCGCTGGCTGCCCTTGGCGGCGCTGGCCGGCTTCGCCGTCGTCACGCTGGTCGGCGTCGCCCTGGCGGTGCTCGCCTTCCACGGCGCGTCCGTCGTCGCCGTCGCCCACGCGGCCTCGCCGGGGCTGCCCGGCCGCGCGCTCCACGGCTTCACCAGGCACGTCGGCCCACCGGCGCCAGGCCTGCGCCCCTTCGCGGTGACCCTGCTGCTCGTCGGCCTCGCCGGGATGGCGGCGACCGCGGTCCTCTGGGTGCGCTCGCGGAGCCCTCGGCTCCTCTGACCGGCGCAGGCGATCGGAGGTGAGTGAGATGACGACGATGCTGATGGACCCCTTCGCTTCCCGGCTGGACCCAGGCCGGCGGTCGATGAGCGAATCGGGCGCCCCACGCGCCTTCATGTCTGCCACCGACATCCTCACCGGCGAGCGCGAGAACGCGCGCACCTACCGCCAGAGCGAACTGGTCGAGCGGATCGAGCTCCTGTAGGAGGGGTCGACGGCCTGCTGGCGGCCGACGCCCGTCCGGCGTTCGCTGGAGGCGGCCGCGCGCCCGGGCGAGGACGACGACATCGGCGCCTTGGGAGACCTGGTGGCCGACCCGCGCGCCGAGGGTGAGTACGAGCTCGTCCTCGAGGCGATGCAGGCGGAGGAACTGGTCTCGCTCCTCGCCGGCCTCTCCGAGCGCGAGCGCTCGATCCTCCGTGCCCGCTTCGGCCTCGGCCGCGAGGAGGAATCCCGCCCCCAGATCGCTGCCCGCCTCGGCGTCAGCGCCGAGCGCGTCCGCCAGATCGAAGCGCGAGGCCTCCGCAAGCTGGCCGCGACGGCCGGGTCATAAGCCGCGCCCAGGCGGCCCCCGAGCGACGTGTCCCCACCCTCATCCACGCTAGACTCCGCTCCCCGACATCCCGGTCCAAAGCAGGTCCGACCCCTGCAAATCGACCACCACGGGGCTATAGCTCAGCTGGCAGAGCGCCTGGATCGCACCCAGGAGGTCGGCGGTTCGAATCCGCCTAGCTCCATCGCCTCAAAGGCCCTGCAAATCGGCCCTTCAGTTCATGCCACGACGCTGGCAAACGCCTCAAACCGGGGTCATCTGCACTCTCGATCTCTGGCACTGGTGCCAAAGATGAGGGTCTTGCTTCGTCCCGTCCTGCGCCCCGTCCGCGTCCAGGATCAGTGGCCCGCCGTGGATCTAGCTTCCTCAGAGCTCCGGTAGATCGTCTAGCCGAAAAGCCCACGTCGGCGAGGGGGCAGACCGACCTGCTTCATGCGTGCCTCCATCTTCTTGCCTCGCTGCTTGTCGGGCGCCTTAGAGAGCGCCTCGACGAGTTCGCCCTTGGTGCCGTGCGGCGGGTCGGCGCACAGCGCAAGATGTCTGGTCGCAATGTCGTAGGCACCCTGGTTCTCACCGACGAGCCTCAGGAACACGCCGCGGATCAGGTCCCGCCGCGCCGCCGGATCTACCGGCGCCATCGCTTCCCACATACGGACGACGCGCTCGCGTTCGGGATTGTTGGTGGCCTTGCCATAGGCCTCGACGATCATCGCCGCCACCGCCTCGGGATCAGCCTCCCCGATTCCGAGGCCCCGCAACATCACCTTGCTGCGGAGCCGGCGCCCACCCGTCTCGATACACGGCCGTAGGAGGGTCAGGCGCCCGGCGCTGTCGAGGTGACCTCGGTAGTCCGTAAGCGCCGACCCCAGTCGCTCCCCGAGGCGCCCGCCGAGAACGGGCGATAGCGCTTCCGCCGCGTGTGCCGGGGCGGGGCGAAAGTATGCAAGCCAGGCAGCGAGCCCGACTTCGAAATCTCCGCGGTATTCACGAGCGAGCTCGGCCATTCGCTCGGCCGCGTAGGGAGGATCTTCTCCACTCACCCGGGGCCTCTTCGCAGCTGCCAGGACCAAGGTCAGGTTCTCCACCAGGGGCGGATGACCGGCAGCCCAGGTTGAGGCCCCCAGCGCCTCGAGCGTCGCGCGTCTCTCCTCCTCGTCCGCATCGACCGCCCCCTGGGAGACAGCTGTCTCACAGGCCGCCGCGATTTGCCCCTCAAGCCCCGCCGGTGGGACCGAGGCAAGCATTGCCCGCCCTGACCCGAGCGCCAACTCGCTGGCGTCATCCCGACCGACCAGACCCAGGTCAACGAGCCAGACGAGCCGTTGCAGATCGGCGCGACGGGCCGCGAGCGTCGTCTCATCCAGGACGTCTGCCGAGACCGATGCGCGGATCTCACCAAGCACCGGCTCCTCGGTGAGGTGCGCGCCGCGGCGGTGCAGCTCAGACAGCGCCCGCATCGCCTCCTCAATCTCTCCGCTCTCAGACCCGGACGCCTCACGCCAGAGGCGAGCAAGGATGGCGCCAAGGGTCACGGCGGCGGAGTCGTCGAGGAGTGCCGCGTCGATCTTCTGCGCCAGCGCAACAAGGCTGGCGGTCGGTCGCCTCTCCAGCCATCCAACCAGCGCAGAACCGATTCCCTCTCCGAGTGGAGAGCCGAGCCCTTCGACCGTCACTTCAAGCGCACGCGCGCCCTCCACGGGATCCGCCTGCAGCGCCGGGACGAGGATCGCCTCCGCGTCTGCCTGGTCGCCTTCCTCCCCCAGCACACCGGCGACGACCGCGATGCCCTCGACCAAGGCTCGCTGCTCCTCGTGAATGTCAACGCCTTCGGTTTCGGGCAGTTCCTCACGGCCGAGCTCCTCGTCGAGGCGCACAAGCTCCTCACGGATCCGAGGGACACTCGCCACCGCCAGGCGCGTGCGCTTGGCGCTATCCAGCTCCAGGAGCCTCTGCGCTGCCCGGACAGGGTCCTCCCCGATCTCCTCTGCGAGCAATTCGCCGAGTCGGTCGGATTCAGTCTCGATAAGGACCGCCGCCCGCCCGAGCGCCGTCTCGCGCAACGGTTCGGAGAGCGCCTCTGGACGAGACAGGATGTTTCGGCGCAGTCGGCTTCCCCCGCCGGCGATTGCCAGCTCCAACGCCCCAGGCAACTCCTCGGCATCGAGTTGGCGCCGTTCGTCATAGCGGGTCACGGCCGACATCAGATCGCGGGCAACCCGCCCTTCTGAGGAGCCCAGAGCTGGAAAAGCCGTGAGCAACGCCCGAATTGAGTTGTCGGCATCGATACCTTTCGATTCGCGCACCAACTCGCCGAGCCGGAGGATGGCCCTCACGCGGTCGCCAGGGTTCTCCAGCGATCCGACCAGCTCCGCAACCCGTTCCGGCATCCCGCGCAATGCCCTGTCTTCGAGTTCGGCGGCGAGGCCGTCCTCAAGACCGCTCGCATGGTGGAGGCTCTCGAGAAGGATCAGATCGCTTCGGGGACCTAGGACGAGAGAGGTCTGGCGCAGATAGTCGAGAAGCGCAGAACCTTGGCGACGGCGCAACTCCTTGTTCGCCTTTCCAGGGAGGGCCTCATCGGTTGGCAAGGTGCCCGACCCGTAACCGCGAACTAGCCCGGCGACGTGAGCGGGCAGTCCCTCGACGATGGCCTCTTTGGCCTCGTCGTCCCGCCTCCCCCTTGCGTCGGCGTAGGCGAGGACCATCACCACAAGGTTGCGATGTACCGGCAGATCGGCGGCGAAGAGAGGGAACTCGACCTGGAGGGCGACTAGCTTCGCTACCTCCTCGGCGCGCTCACGGATCCCACCCCCGAGCCGGCCTTCATTCGATCGGGCGAGCACCAAGGCCCAGGCCTGAGCGAACGCGTTCAGGAGGACCTTGACCCGACGTGGGCTTTGTACCCCGACGGGCAGCAAGACCGAGACGACATCCTCCTTTGAAGGAACCGCGGTCCAAGCTCCGCCGACCCCCTCGAGCAACTCGAGAGCGAACCGAGTGAGCCTGCCGGGTGGAAGGGGAGGCAGCGTGATCTGGTACTGAAAGATCTTGTCGAGATAAGCGCTGCCGGCGCTGTAGTAAGGATTGGTCAGGTCGACAGGAGTCGGCTGACGAACTCGTTCGCTGAGCGCCTGCTCGAGTACCTTCTGATCGGCGGCGACGATGAATACACAGCCGGGCTCATCGAGGAAAGTCTTTAGTCCCTCGAGCGTCTCGGCAACGTCGGATGCCGAGCAGCGATCGAGCTCATCGACGAAGACCACGAGCTTCTTACAGCCCGGTTCGTCACCGACTTCGAACTTCTTCAGCAACTCACCGAAGAGATCGTCGAACTGCTCCTCACTGCTCGGCGCCTCGCTCGTGGTCGTGGCCGTCAAATATTTCGCTGCAAGCGTGGCCCCGGCCACGATCAGGGCGCTCGGTACGAGAACCGTCGCGAGGGAGCCGAGGAGGTGGAGGGCCTGGCTGCGCCCGCCAGGGTGGAGGACGAGAACCATCGCCAGCACGAAGAGGAGCAGAAAGATTGCGAGCCCGATCAGGACACGGCGAGCCCAGCGTCGTAGCATCGTCGCCACATCTGTGGGGAGTCGACTCAGTTCGACCTCCTCGCGGCGAACGTAGAGTCGCCGGCGGTATTCGGCAACCAACTCAGTACCGCCGAGCTGACGGGCTAACTCAAGAAGGAAGCGCCGAAGGAGCGAAAGCCGCGCGAACTTGAAGGCATCGAAGTAGGCGAAGTGGAGATCGTCGCGCCCGGAAAGCTCTTGGCGCAGACGATTGGCGATTCCAGTCTTCCCCGAGCCCCAACGCCCGAAGAGGGCGACGTTCGCGGGCGTCCCGGTCGCTTCGACGATCGCCACCAGGCGGGTGACGAAGTCAGCGTGCCCGAAGCGATCCTCTTCGGCCGACTGGATCGCGCGGTCACTGATCTGCTCGGGGAGCCCGACAGTAATAGTTTCTCCACGAGCGACTCCCTCCACGGCGCGATCCTCGCGTACGCCCCGGTCGCCATCGGGAACGATTCCGGTGGCACCTTCGCCTCTCCTCGCGTCGTCGCCAGCGCAACCCTTTCTGTACCGCCGGGAAGTGGGGCTCTACATTTCCGGCTACACAGCGAAGGAGAAAAAATGCCGAAGCGCGAGACTGAGGTGATACTCGAGGTGGCACCGGACCGAGCTGAACGGGCAGCTGAGCGAACCGTGTCGGAGTTGGGCTGGGCCATCTCCGAGCGTAGTCCTGGCCGGATGGTCGCCAAGGAAAGATGGAAGGCGACCGGCACCACCTGGCCCGTGACCATCGAGGCGGTGGTCGACGGCGAGGGCGAACGCTCACGCGTCACGATGCGAGGCAAGGTAGGAGGAATGGGACCGGTCCAGTCGAGGCACCTCCGAAAGCAGGTGGCTCGGTTCGCGGACATCCTTGGACGGGCCGCCGAGATCGACCCAGAGAACCCCCAACAACATGCGCATCAGGCGGCGAGCGCCTCGATTGCCACCGCTATCTCCCGCATGAAGCCGAAGGTCCGCGAGTCACTCCTCGCCAATCTGCGTGGGGACGAGGTCGTGCGCGTCGTCGTCGCCGGTTCGAGCGGACAGGTGGTCGCGGGCACTGATTCGCGGGTCTTCATCCTGAAGCCGGGATTCGTCGCCGGAGCAAGCTTCGGAGTCGAGACGGTCAGTTGGAGCTACCGCCAGATCACCGGCATCCAGCTGCATCAAGGTATGAAGACCGGCGCCCTCATCATCCAGGCGCCCGGACAGCCAGGTGTAAGTACGAGCTACTGGAAGGAGTCGGACTCCGATCCCTTCAAGGCGCCGAACGCTATCCCGATCGCTGGCGATTGGACCGCCATCAGGCGAGCGGTCACGATCCTCCAAGATCTGATCGACCAGGCCCAGACGCCAGCGAGTGAGCAGTGCGCATCCCCGCCCACCAGCGGAACCTCGATCGCCTCCGAGATCAAACAGCTCGCCGAGCTGCGGGCAGCAGGCGCCCTGACCGAGAAGGAGTTCACTGCCGCGAAAGCACGTCTGATCGACGCATGAGCCCCGTCACGGCGCGGGCGGGTGAACCTCCTTCTGGGATGAGGACACATCAGTCGGAGAGCAAGGGCTCACACTGCGCCGCACCCTTCCCCGACCGGCGGACGTGAGAGACCAGTTGGCACCCCTCTCGCTGTCCACCAGCCAACCCCGTTGAACCAGACGAGAGCGCGCCTTCCCGACACGCGCCTCCCACCGCAGCGGTCCGCTCGGCAGCACTTCGAGGTCCAATGGCCCATGACGCGACGAGAGCGCTTCGCCGACAGCGGCCATGACCACCTTTCGTGGCGCGGAGCCATTGCGAACAGCGAGCGCTCGTAGGATCTCAGGCTCATACGCCGCTCCGTCGAGCAGTCGAGCGGCGGGGTGCGCGGCCCCCCGCTCACCACGTACCAACGCCTTCAGGCGCTCCCGCTCCTCCGTCGAGCGGACCATCATGTGGGTGTAGACCCGGAGCGTGAAGCCGGGATCGGTGTGACCGAGCTGTCGCATAACCGAAGCCGGGTCCTCGCCACAGGCGACCAGCAGTGACGCGAACGTGTGGCGCAGCTTGTGCGCGCTGAGACCGACGGGCAGCGGCACGTGTCCGCGATCGATGAGGATCTCGTCCGCGCGGGCGAAGGCGTCGACCAGGACGCCGGAGCGCAGGCTGTTGCGGTCCCGTCGGCCGCCGTTGACATGCGGGAAGACGAGGTCGTCAGGCCCGGCTTTCTTGGAAGTCACCTTGTGCGCGACGAGCGCGTCTCGCAGAAGCGGCCGGATCGGGATCTCCCGCAGGCCGGCCTGGGTCTTCGAGCGCCCGACCGAGATCCGCTCGTTGGCGAGGTCGACGTCGCGCCAGAGCAGATGGCAGAGCTCCTCGGCCCGCGGCCCGGCAAGGATCAGAGCGGTGAGGATCACCTCGCGTTCGGTGCAGTGACGACGATGGTCACGGTCGAGCTCCGCGCCGGCGTCGAGGAGCGCCTCGACCTGGGCGGGCGCGTCGAGGTAGACCGGCCTCCGGGGCGGCACCTTCAGACGGCGCTTGCGACCGCTCGCCGCGTTCTCGGTGACGTGGCGGTAGTCGAGGGCGATGCCGAGGAGCCACGCCAGCGTGTCGATCGTCTTGTTGATCGTCCGGGGGGAGAGCGGGCGCAGGACCTGGCCGTGGTCGTTCCGTCGCGGGCGCCCCCGCTCGATCGCCCGCGTCCGATCCTCGGACTCGCGCACCTTGTGGAGGCGATAGTCGTCGACCGCCTCGGCGTCGATCTCGTCGAGGGGCGACTCCGCGAAGTAGGGGTTCAGATGGGTTAGCGCCCATTCCTCGTTCTTGGTCGTGCTCTCCGAGACCTGGCCGCGGCGGGCGGCGACGATCCCGGAGGCGAAGGCGCCGAAGCGCGGGACCTCGCGGGTCGCCTCTTCTTCGCCGGCTGCAGCGCGACCGGGACGTCCCCTCTCCGGCGGCACCCAGAATCCGCGCCGAACGTCGGCGAGGACGTTCTGCAGTTCCTCCTCGGCGGCACGGCGATCCCATCCGTCGGACTTGCGTCCGAGCGTGATGTAGCGGCGCTCGCCGTAGGCCATGAAGCGGAGCGCGTACGCCCGGTCCTGCCGGACCCGACGCTCGACGACTTCGCCGCCTCCCCAGGCCATCAGTCGACCTCGGCCCGACTGCCGTTCAGCCGATCGAAGCTCGACTCTTCCCTCATACCGACCACCTCCTCGCCTCGGGCCGTCGGAGGTGATCGCCTGCGCCCACCGCGACTACGCTTGGGGGCGCGCCGAAGCACCTCCTTCGACGCCGGGCCGGGGGCGTTGCAGCGCCCGCCGGCCGCTTTTGTGGTGCCTCGGTCGAAGTTATCGGGCTGTCCCCGGTTCCGCTTGCGGGGACCCGGGTGGCGGGCACCGGAACGCGCCCGGTCGTCGTCGGCGCGGGCCGACCTGAGTCGATCCGCGACCTCCTCCGGGTCGAATCGCAGGCGAGGCCTAGGGCCGTCACCGAGCCGCCGGACGCCAAGCGTCTGGGCGTTTTCGTAGACCCAGCGCCGCGAGACGCCCCAGAGACGCGACACCTCGGCCGCCGTGAGCATCCTCCGCTCGCCCTCGACTGCAGGCACGGGTTCCTCTGGAGGACCGAGCAGCTCCGACAGTCTCAGAGCGAGCGCCTCGATCGACTCGGGCGCGAGCCGGACCTCCCTCGCTCGCGCGCTCACCGGCTTCCCCCTTCCGTCCCAAGCCAGTCGACCTCCCGTCCCGGTGCCCGCGCCTCGAGGAAGATCGGTGCAAAGGGTCCCTCTGCGCAGAGGTCCTCCAGCAGACAGACGCGGATCGCGGGATGCGGCGAGGAGCCGAGCGCGGGGTCCGCGACGAGGAAGGCGAGGACCCCCTCGCGCCGGCGGCGCAGCAGGTCGGGTCGCGACCCCGCAAGGACGCAGAGCACCGAGGGGAAGGCCGGGTAGCTCTCCCGCCAGAGCGGCTCGCCACCGGGACCCTCGGCGCGCCGCAGCCGGGCGTAGAGGGCGAGCTCGCGGGCGAGCCCCTCGACCGGGCGGGTGGCGCGGTCGAGCTCGAGGAACCGTTGCTCGACCACCGTCTCGGCCCCCTCGGAACGCAGATAGGTGAGGACCGCGTCGGCCACCTTGAACCTCCGTCTTCTCCCGCCTCCGGCGCCCATCGGGTGGCTCACCTCGTGGCGCCATGAGAGCGGCCCGAACTCCTCGCCCCGCTCCCGCGCCGCCGCCATGAAGGCGACCCCCACGTCGTTGACCGCGAGGGTGTGCGCCATCAGGCGCCCGGCGGCCGAGCGGCGGTCGAGGACCGGCGGCTCCCCTTCGAGCGCGCCCACGGAGCGAACCACCTCGATGCCGCGCGCGGTCGCGAACCAGATCCGCTGGGCACGCAGGCCGCTCGCCCGGTCGGCGAGCCCTTCCCCACCGAGGTCCGCGAGCAGCTGCTGTGCCCGCCGGATGCCGAGCGTGGGTAGGTGCATCGCCCGGACCTGGGCGGCGGTCAAGGTGCGGTGCTGGGCGAGCGAGGCCAGGACCTCGAGCCAGAGCGAGCCCTCTTCGGCGCGGGTGGGTAATACCGGGCTCATCGCGAACCCCCGAATCGGATCGGGTCCTGCCCGCCATCGGTCGATGCTCGGCCGTCGCGCATCCCTTCGAGCGTCTCCCGGATCCGCGCATCGAGGGTCTCCTGGTGGGCGAGCGCGTCTGCCGCCGTCCTCGTGAGGCCCAACCTTCGGGTCGCTGCCGACATGTCATCGACCTTCTCCGGACTCGCCTCCCCGAGCGCATCCTCGACCCGGACACCACGCAGGGCGAAGGGCGCCGAGAGCTCGCCGCCCGCGGTCACCTGGGCGACGAAGTTGAAGCGCCGCAGCCGGGTCAGAGCCGCCGGGTCGACCCCGCCGCCGAGCTCCCTGGCGATCAGCGCAGAGGCCCGGGAGTTGAGCGCCGAGGCGAGGAGGTGCGACCGGTTGGTGGTCAACGCATGGAGCGTCGCCGGGCGCAGCCGCTCTGGATCCTGGTTCAGGAATATCGCCCGCATGCCGAACTTCGCCGACTGCTCGAGCAGCGCGGCGAGGCTCTCGCCGTCGTAGGACTGCACCTCGTCGAAGACGGCGACGAACCTCTTCCTCCTCCCCGGGTCGAGCGCCGCGCGGGAGCGGGCGGCATGCAGGAGGTCGAAGGCGAGGAGGCCGGCGACCAGCCTCTCGCGCGGGCCGCCGGAGCCAGGGCAGGCGAGGACGATGAGGCCCTCGTCCATCGCCTCGCGCACCGAGAAGGTGCCATGGCTCATGCCGAGTAGGGCGGTCACCGCCCGCGAGGTGCGCAGTCGGTCGACCAGGTTGGTGACCGGCGTCACCGCATCCGGGGAGAGAAGCGGGAAGCGCCCGGTCCAGAAGGCGCGGGCGTGGGCGGGGAGGAACGGGATCACGGCCGCGCGCCAGGCCTCGTCGGTGAGGAGGGTAGGGAGCTGGAAGATCGTCGGCGCGATCTCGGGCGGCACGGCCTCGGCCACCGCCGCGAGGGCGCTGGCCGCCTGGGTGGTCAGATTGATCGCGCGGGTCGACTGCTCACCCCAACCGACCGCCGCGGAGAAGGCGGCGACGATCGCCTCGACCCGCGCCTCCGGATCGGCGCCCCCGAGCCCGAAGAGGTTCCAGGCGGGCTGGGAATCGGGGCCGCCCGGCCCGAGGTCTATCTCGACCACCCGGGCGGCCACCTCGGGATCCGTGAGGTAGGGCCGGATCCGGCCGAGCGCATCGCCGTGGGGATCGAGGAAGAGGCCGCCGTGTCCGGAGCGGACCAAGTGGGTGAACATCGCGATCGCCGACTCGGTCTTGCCGTAGCGCGAGCGCCCGGCGACGTAGGTGAAGAAGCTCTCCTCGGTCCGCACCCCGACGATCTGCTCGCCGTCCTCAGCGAGGACCTTCCCGACCGGGATCAGGTCCTCGCGGCCCGGGGCGAAGCGGTCGAGCGCCGGCGGCGTGGAAAGCACGGCCCCCGAGCGCAAGACCGCCTCGACCTGACAGGAGGCCGTCGGCGGCTTCAGGAACCCGGCGACCTCGGCGGTGGTGACGACGCTCCGCCGGGACGCCTTGAAGAGGCCGGTGTCGAGGCGACGGTCGAAGCGGCCGCGACTGCCCGGCAGGTCGGAGCCGAGGAAGGAGAGCCCTGGGACCGGCAGGCCGCGGACCCGCAGCCGGTTGCGGTCCTCGATCGTGGAGAAGGCGGCCTGCAGGTCGCGCATCACGGCCTTGGCCCGGTCGCGGTCGGGAGCGGCCACGCGGATCAGCACCTGGAGCTCGAAGAGGGTCGCACCCTCGCGGAGCTTCGCCTCGAGGCCCTTGCCTAGGGCGCGCCTGTCGTAGAGCTCGAGCGGGTCGGTCCGATGCCTTCCCGCGTCGCCGAGGACGTCCGGGAACGACGGCTCGCGGTCGAGTCGCGCCCGCCGGGCCCTGCGGCGCATGCGCCGGCGCAGTCTCGCCGCCCGCATCCCCGGCGCGGGCAGAAGGTCGACGCAGACCTCCGCCTCCTCGCGGCGGTCGCGACGCACCCCGGCGAGCGCGGCGGCGAAGGGCGCGAGCGGGTCGGGGTCGAGCGGCGGACGGGCCAGGGGCTCGAAGGCGGGGCGGGCGAGGACCATCTCCGAGCGGACGACCCCGCGGGTGTCTTCCTCGGAGCGACCGGCGTCGGGGAGGACGTCGGAGGCGTCCCTGACCTCGATGCCCAGGTAGGCGCGCAGCGCGCTCCGCAGCCGGGAGACATCGCGCCCGGCGACCTCGACCAGGTAGGCCATCCGCCCGTCCGCAGTGTTGGTCAGCCGCACCCGGACCGCGCTCGCCGGCCGGTCGGCCCAGGCCGAGATCCGTCGCGAGCCTGCGGCGAGGGACGAGGCGAAGGCCGCGACCGTCTCGGGTCGCGGCTCGAAGCCGTCGGCCGGGACGATCGCGACCGCGCGCCGCGAGGCGAGCGTGCGGCGGGTCTGCCTGATGCGGTGTGTCGCCGGCGCCGTGGCGATCGCGAGAGCACCGAGGGCGATGGGGATGAGCGAGCGGAGATGGTCGAGGACCGCGTGAGGATGGACATGGACACCAGCGGCGAGATGCCAGAGCGCCAGCCCGACGATCGCTGCCGCGAGGGCGATGAGCAGACGCGGGTCTTCCTTGCGGGGAGCAGAGTTCACGGACGGACCTCCTTGGAGGACTTAGATTTCGGCGTGCCGCCCTCTGCGCCAGGCCGCATGGGGCGCGGGATCCCCGGCCTCCGGCGACGAGAGCCCGCGAAGGGCGTCGCGACGTCCGTGGCGATCTCCGTGACGTCGTCCGTGGCGACGTTGATGCGACGCCGTCTCCGGGCGCCTTGGTGGGTGGAACTCGACACATTCGGCCTCGTCCGCCGTCGCTCTCCTACGACCGGGCGCTCCTCGAGCCGGCGGTTTCGCAGTGAGGGCCTCATCGCCGTGGCGAGAACGACCTTCGCGACCGGCGGGCAGACGGCGTTCCCGATCTGGCGGAAACGGGCGGTGCGCGGACCCTGCCAGGGATAGTCGTGGCGGAAGCCCTGGAGGATCCCGGCCTGCTCGACCGTCACCCTGACGGTCTCGTTTCGGACCCGGTCGGGCCGGTGGCCGTTCCGTGGCCAGCAGCCCGGCCCGAAGACCCGCGGCTCGCCGAGGACCGTGGTCGCCGGACGACGACGCGCCCACCCTGGTCCGTCCCGACCGGGGCCGCGTTGGCCGGTTCCCCGTTCGATCTTCCAGGCGCAGGAGCCGCCAACCACGGCGAACGAGGGTCGGTCGAGCGAGCGGGGTTCCCCGCCCGGGATCCGACCGCCGTGGGTGTGGTGGTTGCGGAGGGTCGCGGGCTCCTCGCCCCAGCCGAGCGCCTCGGCCATGCTCACCCAGCCAGGGAGGCCCCTCTCCTCGTCGGGCACCTCGTGGCGGCGGGGGTGGAAGGAGCGATGGGTGGGCTCGGGGAGGGCGACCGGGCCGTCGAGGGAGGCGATCAGGAAGGCGCGCGTACGAACCTGCGGCACGCCGAAGCGCTCGGCGGAGAGGATGCCGGTCGCGCAGTGGTAGCCATGTCTCCCGAGCAGCTCCGCGAAGAGCTCCCAGAGACCCAGCACCGCCGGCACCTGCTCGAGGGCGACCCAGCGAGGCCGCAGGACGAGCGCCCAGCGGAGCGGCTCCACCGTTAAAAGGGAGCGCTCGTCGGCACAGGCTCGGAGACGGCGCTTCCGCGAGTCGACCCCGGCGGCGAGCTCGTGGGCGCAGGCGATCACCTCCGGGCGGTCCTGCCGCCCCAGCCTCTTACCGGCGATCGACCACGCCTGGCATGGCGGCGAGGCGATCAGTCCCCAGACGGGTCCGAGGTCCTTCGGGTCGAGCTCGGCGACATCGGCCTCGAGCCGGTCATGACCGGCGGCCCTGGCGGTCGCGCAGGCGAGGGGATCGGTCTCGATGCCGCGGGCTACGAGGCCGATCCCGCGCAGCCCCTCCTCCCAGCCGCCAGCCCCCGCGAAGAGGTCGAGGACCCGGCGCTCAGCCACGCCGGTCCCCGGACATCTCACGGGGCAGGGGACAGGCCCTCGCCTCCGCTTCGTACTTCCGCGATCCGCCATGTGACACCTCCACCTCGCCTCCGTCTGAGCTTGGCGCCGGGTCGGCGCCTTCGCCAAGACAGGGGAGCGAGGAGGCGATTTGGCCCCCTCCCGTACTCATCCCCGTTTGTATGGGCGCGTCGGGTCGACCGCCGACACACCGCGCTGAAGCGGTCTGACCTCTCCCAGAAAACCTCGTGAAATCCACCCTCGCTCGCCTCCATCCGCCGGGGAGGACGACCCTTCGTCGTCACCTCACGAGCGGCTCGTTTTCGGTTGACGCAAGGAGAAGTACGCGCCGGCGGCCGGTAGATCCACACACGTGGTTATCTGGATAACCACGTGTCCACGTTGCCTTCGACGCGTGCTAAGGGCATCCACGACGGCGCCTCGGATCGGCTCAGCGATCGTCCTCGGCGTAGATGTTGGTGGCCTGTCCGATCAGCCACCAGGCGGACCAGTCCTCGACCGAATAGACGATCTCGCGACCCTCTCGGCGGCGGCCGAGGATCCCGGCGCGGTGGAGGACGAGGGCGTGGTGGGAGGCGTTCCGATGTGGGAGGTCGAGCTCGTCGGCGAGCTGCTGGACGTTCGCCTCGCCGCCCCGGAGCGCGTCAAGCATGGCGATCCGGGTCGGGTCGGCGATCGCGGTCATCAGCCCGCTGATCGACTCGATCACGGGTCTCGCCAACGAGGGGGCTCTTGGGTCGCCTGTCGCGTCCACCACCCCCTATGACGACCGATGAGCCAAAACGCCCGGACAAATTTCGCTCCACCCCGAACTCTTTAGAAAAGGAGACCTCGCGGAAGCCTGGGATCCGGGCCACATGGACACACGTGTAGCGCCGGCCTCCGGCCAGGTCTACCGACGTGCCTAAGCGCGTAGGCACGTCGGCGAAGACGCGCTGCCGCTGTGGTGCGGAGCTGGTGGCAGTCGGTCGGCAGCCTGTCTCCGAAGGAAAAGCTGAATGTAAGGTCCCCGTCTGTGATGCCCTGATGGCGAGAACGTCGACCGAGCAGCTATTACAGACTGGGTTCGAGCACCTGGGGCGGTTCGCTTTCCACACCCGCGACAACCCGTTTCTCTCATCGCGCGCCGTCCTCACGCCGACGGCGAACCAGCGCCAACTCCTGACCGAACTGCTCGATGGCGACCGCCGCGCCAGTCACTGGCTGAAAAGCTCGCAGGGGCGGAGGCTCTTAGCCTCTGTCAAGGTCGGCTCGGTCCCCCGCGACGTGCAACTGGTCGCCCACGACGGCGAGTTGGTCGTCGGGGTCGAGAGCGTGCACGCCTTCCTCCAGGCCGAGCTCTTCTGGTGGATGGTGTCGATCCTCTGGACCATCGCGGCCTCCTCCGTCATCGAGCCGTTGCTCGGCGACGGAGTGATGGGCTTCCGCTTCCAGCAAGCCTTCCTAGATGACCCGGCGACCAGCGGCGTGATGTTCCGCGACCCCTACGCTGCCCACGGCCGTTGGGAGCGATTTCCCTCCCACGTGGCTGCCGCCAATCCTGGCGAGATCCTCGCGACGAACACCCTCGACATCCGCGACTTCTACTACTCCGTCGACGTCCGGCCGGGGCGCATTATCTCTCGCTTTTTCGAGGTCAAGGGCGAGCAGGTACCGCAGGGACACGCGCTGCGCGTCCTGACCACCCTGCTGGACGCGCTTCATCTGCGCTTCGCCGAGCGTTGCGCCGAGGTGCGGCCCCGGCGAGGTGAGTCCGGCAACGAAGGGAGCTGCCCACTGCCGGTCGGCCTGCCCTCGTCGCCAGTCTTGGCGAACATGGTGATGTCGCTGGTCCTAGGTGACCTTGATGCGGCGCCCGACACCCTCGCCACCGCCGCCTACGCCGACGACGTCATCGTGATGACGCGATCCCTGCTCGACCTTGATGAAAAGCCCGCCGACTACTTCGCCCGGCTCGGACTTGCCTCGTCCGAGGAGCCCTTTCCTCTGAAGACGCCATCCACTTATGGCCTGGCCCGCCTGACCATGCGCCTCGAGAAGAGCGGGACCTCCTACAGCCGTCACGCCGGAGAGAACGAGCAGGCTGTCGAGCCGATCGGCAGCGAAGTTAACTGGGACCCCTATATCGACTCCGGTGACAGCCCCGACTGGGGCGGCAGACTGCGCACGGTCCTTCGCGCCCCGCACCGGCGGGACCGTGTGCCGCGCGAGCTGCGCCGAGAGATCATGCGCCTTCTGGATGAAGTTCGAGTCGGCCTCCCACGCGAGGAGGTCAAGGTCCGCTTCGACAAACTGATCGACGAATTCGACGTGGGCCTTTTCGTCGCCCTGCGTCCATTCTGGACGGAGCTGATGGTCATCGGCTTCGTCGCGGGTGGTCCCCCAGTGGTCGTCGAACTCACGGGGCTGCTGCGCCACGTGTGCGAATCGATGAAGATGCCCGAGGGCTCCACCAGCGAGGGCCGCGCCGCCCTCGTCTTCGGCCTCCGCGCCTCCTGGATCCAGGCGCTCGCTCAGGCGCTTTCGGTCGCCGCCGGGGCTGTGGACCAGGCGCTCCTCATCGAGTCGGCACCCGTTCTTGAGTTCGGCGACGAGCCGCTCGAGACCCGGGTCCTCCGGCGCTACGCCAAACGCATCCGCGAGAGACGTCTTATCCCCGCCGAGCTCGTCGCGGCGCCGTTGGCCGAGTTCAGCGCTTGGAAAGGCCGGCTGATCGGAGGCGACGCGTTCAACGAATTCCTCGAATGGTCGTCGCACGAGCATCCCGACGGCGACCCCGAGGGACTGGCCCGCGCCGTCGAGCAGGCGGTCCGGTTCATCGGCCTGCACGAAGCGTGCCTTGCGATCCATCTCTGGGCAGGGAGCGAAGGAGACTCCTGGGAGGAGGAGAGCTTCGGCATTCTCGCCGCCCAACCCCTGATCCATGAGGACCTGGTCACTGACCTTCACACCCGGGCGAAGGCTTTGCTCGGTGATCTCGAAGAAGTCGAGCACGACGAAAAGGGGGGCGATGAGTCCTACCCATTGCGTATAGCGATGCCCAGTGTTCGAGTGCGCGACGACCACCTGGAGGCCCTAATAGCCGGGGATCGCGAGCGCCTCGGCCAGATCGTCAGCGTCTCACGCGGTTCGCTGCAGCGAGTCGTCCTGACCGCAGCGAACGATGACGTCGACCTCCTCGTGCTTCCCGAGTGGGCGATCCCGGGTCAGCTCCTGCCGTGGTTAATGGACCTCGCATCGCGAAACCAAATGGCCATCGTCGGTGGAGGCGCCCCGGAAATCGTCGGCCAGCGTTACCTGAACCGCCTGTGGACGGGACTACCGCTCACCGACGAAGCCGGGCACCGAGCCTGCCTGGTCCCACCGCCGCGACAGAAGAGGTTCCTGAGCCCGGCCGAGCGGAAGACAATCGCGGCAGCAGGGATCGATGCCGCTGCGGCGCGCACCCCGGTGAGCGTCTTCTATTGGGGGGAGGTCCGGCTCGCCTCCCTGATCTGCTTCGAGTTCGCCGACATCAACGTCCGCCAGAAGCTTCGTTTCGCAGCCGACATCGTCACCGTCTCTTCGCTTAACCGTGATTGGCGATATTTCGAGTCGATCCAGGATGCGACCACTCGCGACGACTACTGCCTCACCGTCTGCGTCAACACCGGCGCCCTGCCGGGGACTCGAATCGTCAGGCCAACGAAGAGCGAGATGGCCGTCGTCGCCGCAGTCCACGGCGCCGACCGTCCCGCGGTGATCAGCAAGCTCGTAGATCTGCGACCTATTCTTGCCGCCCAGGCCAATCAGTTGGCGCCAGCCGAAGTCTTGGACGTGGAGCCGATCGATGACGTCCGCCTCGCGGATTACAAGCCCTTTCCGCCTTATTGAGAGGAGGCGGCTGCAGGTGTATGCGTCGCCCGGGTGCCTTTCGAGGGGACCCAAAGGAATCTCACCCGGGAAAATCCTGGATGCTGCTTGAGCGGGCGAATTCCCCGATCCCGATTTCCTTTCAGGTCCTTCGCCGGACGACGTAGGAGCCTGCGTCTGGATTCGACCCGGTCTGTAAGGGAACCCACCTCACCCCCGCGAGCAGCTCGTCCAGCGACTCGTCGAGCGTCCCGGCGATCCTGATCCAGACGTCGAGGGTCGCGGCGGCCCTCCCCTCCTCGACCTGGGCGAGCCTGCGCGTCGAGACGGCGGCGCGCGAGCCCAGCTCGCCCCGTGACATCTCGGCCCGCAGGCGTCGGACCGCGACGTTGGCCCCCAGCCGCTCGCGGGCCTCGGAGTCGAGGCCCCAGTTGCGGTTGTCGCGGCTCACCGCTCCGGCCCTCCCTGATCCTTCACCCCGGCTCCCCTTCCCACGACGTCACAGCGCCGTCACTCGACATCGCGAGCCGGCCCCTTCTGCCGCGTTTCCCGGAGCGCGGCGATCTCGGCCGACAGGGCGGCGTCCTCGACCACCTCGAAGGTTCCCTCCCCCGCGACGATCTCGTAGGGGACCCAACCCACCCCGGCGACGAGCTCCGACGGCCTGCCTCCGAGCGTGCCGGCCAACCTCAGGAAGAGGCCGATGCTCGGGATCGCGCCGCCGGCCTCCTCGAGCTCGATCAGGAGCTCCAGTCCGATCCCGGCGCCCGCGGCAAGCTCCTCGGGGCTCTTGCCGGCCTGCTCCCGCAGCGCCCGGAGGTTCGTCCCGAGCCCGCCGAGGAGAGGCGCCGGGTCGCCGGCGGAGCGCAGGGCGCTAGGCACGGGACGCCTCCTCCGGTGTCGCGGTGAACTCGTAACCGCCGACGATCACCGGAGCCCAACGCATCCCGGTCACCAACTCGGCGGGCTCGGTCTCCACCCCCGCCGCCAGCTGCAGCAGGGTGTCGAGGCGGGGGCGGCGACCGCCCCGCTCGATCAGGCTGATCTCGGTGCGGTGTAGCCCGACCAGCCGGGCCAGCTCCTCCTGGCTCAGGGCCGCGTGCATCCGGCGACGGGCCAGCAGCAGGCCGAAGCGTTCTGCGGGCGTGATCACCCGCCGACCCTCTTCCAGGCGCCCGCTTCCCAGGTGACCCGCTGCCCGGCGACCGCGACCTCGTAGCGGCCGGGCTCGGGTCTCGCCTCCCAAAGTCGGCCGCGGTCGAGGTCCCAGGCCAACCCTTCCAGGACCTCCCACGGCTCGGCCTCGACGCCGCCCGCGATCCGAAGGACGGTGTCGAGCCGGGGCATGCGGAGGCGCCGCTCGAGCATGCTCACCTCGGTCCGGTGGAGCCCGGCGCGCATGCCGGTGTCGAGCTGGGACAGGCCTGCCCTTCGCCGCAGTTCGACCGCGTTGCGGGCGAAGCGGTCGAGCGCCCGGGCGCTCTGGACCTCGTCGATCATCGGCCCTCGTCCTTCCCGCCCGGCCGCCAGGTGATCCCGTCGAGGATCTCGTCCGGCGTGGTGCCGAGGGCGCCGATCAGCCGGATCAGGGTGCCGAGGCGCGGCTCGGTCCTCCCGTTCTCGATGTTGCCCACGTGGCTGCGGTTGATCCCGGCGCGACCGGCCAGCTCCTCGGCGGAGATCCCCGCCCGTCTGCGTAGGCGCCGCAGGTTTTCGGCGAAGCGCTCGGCATGGTCGCTCATCTCCTGTCCCCTCCACCCGCGTCGGAGAAGTAGGCGACGAAGGCGTGCAGGGCGTCGTGCTCGGCTATCGCCTCCTCGTATCGCCGGGCGACTTCTTCCCACTCGTTCATCGCGTCGACCCCTTCCGCCAGGCCCTCGGCCACCTCGCGGGCCGCCTTGTCGGGGACGAGGGCCTGGCCGTGCTCGAGCCAGAAGGCGAGGCGCCCCAGTGCCGCCACCTCCCTGATCGCGCCCTTCGGGTCACGCAGCTTGTGGAGGAGACGAAGGTCTCCGGCCTTGCCGACCAGTGCGCCGAAGACGTTCCGGCGGACGATCTCGAGCTGCTCGTCGGTCATCCCGTCGAGGCGGACCCGGGTGTCGCGCTCGCGGGGGGTCATCGGTCTTCGCCTCGACCGTCCGCGACCGGTCCGGCGTCATCGAGGGACTCGACGAGTCGATAGCCGACGCCCCAGCAGTTGACGACGAAGCGTCGGCCCTCCGGGTCGAGCTTTCGCCGCAGCCGGCTGGCGTGGCTGTCGAGGGTGCGTGCGCTCGTCGCCGGTCCGCGCAGGCCCCAGACGTCGCGGAGCAGTTCCTCCTTGGAGAAGACGCGGGTCGGGTCGGAGGCGAGGACGCGGAGCAGGACGAGCTCCTTCCTCGCGAGCCGCACCTCGCGGTCGCCGACGGTGACCTTGTGGCGCGGCGGGTCGATGACGAGCTCGCCCAGGCGGACCACCGAATCGTGGCGGGCGTGCCGGCGCCGGAGGATCGTCTCCAGCCGGTGGACCAGGTGGTCAAGGTCGAGCGGTCTCGGCAGGAGGTCGTCGACGGCGACGGCAGGATCATCCCCGGCCTCCTGCGGCGCTTCGCCCACGGGTGCGAGCGCAAGCACCGCGAGGTCGGGAAAGCCCGGGTCCCGGGTCCGTTCGCGCAGCAGGTCGAGCGCCGAGCGGCCGGGGAGGCCAAGGTCGAGGATCAGGACATCGGCGCGGCCGAACCGGCAGAGGAGGGACCCCACCTCGGCATCCGTCGCCGGCAGCGGCCCGACGCCATGGTCGACCAGGCGGTCGCAGATCGACCGCAGGGTCGGCCCGTCGGCCGAGCAGACGACGACGGTCGCGATCACCCCCGCCCCAGACCTCATCGGATGCCTCCCCGCTCGTCGTCGGCCGCGGTGGGTCCGCCGGGGAAAAGGTCCTCGGTCGACACGCCGAGCGCGCCCGACAGTCGGATCAGTTCCTCCACCCGCATCTCCTCCAGCCCGAAGAGGATCGAGACAAGGGTCACGGTGTCGATGCCCGACCTCCGGGCGAGGCCGCCGACCGTGAGCCCGCGCCGCTCCATGAGCTCCCGGACCCTGCGACCTTGGAGGTCGAGCGGCCCGCGGCCCTCCTCGGGACCGCCCGGAGGCTCCCGCCGGAGTCGCGCGGCCGCCCCCTCGTCTCCGCCCAGCTCGCCGATCGCCGCGAGGTAGGTCTTCCTGAAGGCGAGTTCGTCCTCACCCGGGTTGCGAGGGACGGCCTTCAGGGCCCGCTCCAGATAGTCGATCGCCTCGTCCTCGTGCGGAGCGCCGTCGCCTTCCAGCCAGACGATCAGCGAGCGGACCACGACCATCTCCCGCGCCGTCTTCTCGCCGACCCCGCGGTCCTCGGCGTCGTCGACCATCGCCGCGAGATCCTCCTGCAGATCGTCCAGCAGCCAGGAGCGTTGCGAGGGGGTGAGCCCGCGGGTGCCGCCGAGACGGGCGAGGGCGGCCCGGGTGATCCGAAAGGCCGCCCGCCGCGGGCAGGCCCTCACCGCTCGACCGCCTCGGAACGGAGGGCGGCGCGGGTCGGGTGGACCTCGTCTCCCTCACGCCGGAGGAGGCCGTCGGCGATCAGCGCCTCGATCGCGACCTCGTAGGTTTCGCAACGGAGCGCGAGGCTCTCGGCGACCAGGCCGAGGACCACGGCTCGCCCGGTCAGGCAGGCCGGGTGGACGTCGAGGACGCGGCGGAGGACGGCGTCCTCGGCCCCTCGGGCGAGGGCGTCGGCCGCCCTCCTCGGAATAGGGTTGTCATGCATCGGAAGGTTGGTCCTTTCGGTGCCGGGCCGGGGGCTGTTAGAGCAGCGCCCCGGCCGTTTTCAGGTCGGTTCGAAGTTAGCGGGCTTCGATGCGGTTTTCCGCCGGGAGCCCGACGAGAGTCGAGCCGTCGCCCACACTCTCAAGCTCCGCGCGAGCGCAACTCCTCGGCTTCGGCCTGCGTGATCTCGCGCACGCGGACCCCGCGGAGCCGGCCGGTGTTTACCCGCGGTCCGCCGCCGCCTTCGATGATCGTCGCGACCCCGATCTGCACCTGCACCGCCCGCGGGATCCCGTCGTCCTCGGAAGGCACCGGCTCCTCCGACCCGGCCGCCTTCGTCCGCTCGAGAGCCTGCTCCCAGATCCCGAGCGCGGTCCGGCCGAGCTTTATCGCCGCCGTCGCCGCGAGCGTCGCGTCGAAGCGCTCGGGACCGTAGGCGACCACGACGTTGTCGGCATCCCACCTGCAGATGAGTACCGGCGAGACCCGGCCCTCGATCCTCTTCATGTGCTTGCCGGGACGGTCGAGCAGGTACTCGTCAACGTGCTCGAAGAGGTTCCGCATCTCCCGCGCCCCGGGCGCCTCGCGACGGAAACTGGCAAGAGCCGCATCGAGCTCGCGATCCTCGACCTGGCCGGCAAGGACGTCGGCGAAGAGCATCACCCGACGGATCGCGAGGACGAGGAAGTAGACCTCGCCGTGCAACTCGTCCTCGGCGCCCGGGTCCTCGCGACGCTCGCTCGCGACAGGGCTGTGGTGGAGGCGATGACGATAGTTGGCGTCGCGCACCCGCTCCAGCTGGCGCTCGAGGACACCGGTCCAGAGCCCGAGGCCGGCACCGGGACGTTGCTCGATGTCGAAGAGGTCGCGGTAGTCGGCCATCGGCTTCAGGAGGCGGCGACCTCGACCACCTCACGGGCGACGAAGACGGTCGCGTTGCTCCAGACCCGACGGCCGGCCCGGGTGAGGATGCCGAGCTCCGCCAGACCGCGGATGGCGTTGTGGGCGCCCTGTTTGGAGACCCCGAACCTCTGGGCGACCTCTGGGGCGCTGACGTAGGGGCGCCCGACGAGATCGGCGGCGAGCCGCTCGGCCAAGCCGCGCTTGCCGGCGGCCTGCACCCTCCCACGGAGTTCCTCCTGCAGAGCCACCAGGCGCTCCACCTTTCGCTGGGACTCGCTCGCCGAGGCCGCCACGCCTTCGGCGAAGAAGGCGATCCAGGCGTCCCAGTCGCCGGAGAGGCTCAGGGTCAGCAGGGCGTCCTGGTATGCCGAGCGACGCTGCTCGAACCACGGCGAGACGACCAGCAGCGGCTCGCGTATCAACGCGCCGCGCAGAAGCTGGACGATCACCAGGAGCCTGCCGAGGCGCCCGTTGCCGTCGGAGTAGGGATGCAAGGTCTCGAACTGGTAATGGGCGAGGGCTGCCTGGACGACGCTCGGCAGGCGCGGCGGCGAGTTGACCCAGTCGAGCAGGGCTTCGACGCCGCCCCGCAACTGGTCGCCGGGCGGCGGCGGCACGAAGCGTGCCTGATCGAAGCCACGCCCGCGGGCCCCGATGACGACGATGCGGTCGCGCAGGCCTCCGGCATCACTGAGCTCTCCCGCGGTGCCCGCCACCAGGGTGCGCTGCAGCTCGCCGAGCATCCCGATCGTCATCGGCCGATCCTCGGGCCATGAGAAGGCGAGTTCCGCCATCCGCTCGAAGTTCAGGATCTCCCGTACCTCGGCGCTCAGGTGGAGCTGGTCCTCGGCCTCGGCCGCGAGCACCTCCGCGAAGGGGGCATAGGTTCCCTCCAGGGCGCTGGTGCTCTGCGCCTCACGACGGAGCGCCGGGCGGCGCAAGAGGTCGGGGCTCGGGATCAGTCGGGCGGCACCGTCCAGGCGCGCGAGCGCGGCAGAGGCGCTGTTGATCGTGGTCCAGGTGTCCGTCGAGAGCTCGATCGTCCGCGGCAACGGGGCAGGGAGGAAGGCCTTGCCTTCGACCATCTCGTGGGTCCCGGGATCGGGACCCACGATCGGCACGACTTCGCCGATCGGGCTTCGCTCGGGTGTGTCGAGGGGCACGGCCGTCAACTATATCGGTAAAAAGTTGACGCACCGCCGCGAGGGTCAAGTTGTGTTGACGCCGCGCGGCGAAGCAGTGAGCCAACCTCTCGGGACGCCCGACGAGAGCCGTTGTGTAGACCCCCCAAGAGGGTTGGCTGAGGTGGCTGCTGACTGCCCCAGCAGGGGCATAAGCCTCTTGCGGACGACGGCGACGCGAGCCGCGGCGAGCAAGCCGTCGGCGGGCGGCGCGAAAGGTCGCCACGGGCGGAGCGGACCGGCGGGCGGGGATCACGTTTCACAAGGACTCAGGCGAGGGCGAAGCGCTGGTGCGAAAAATCACGTCCTCCACTGCCCCTAACTTGATTTTCTCATGTCTCGCGGTCACTTTTATGCGCGTCTCGAGGAATCCGACTGGAAGTTCGTCCGTCGGGTCGCCTCGATGCAGAGCTTCGATGCCGCAATCGTCAAGGCGCCCTACCTGGCCGACTATCCAGAGAGCGACTCGCGCCATGGACAGCCGACCGACCGCCTCACCGAGGCGCTCGGCGAGCGCGGGTTCAGTTGGGCCCTCGACCCGGCGACGGCGCTCTTCGGACATCCGCGTGCCGCGGAGTGGGCCTCTCCGCGGGCGCGGTCCTGCCCTATGGCCGCGGCCCTTCCGTTGCCCTGGGATCCCGGCCTCATCATCGGGGACGATGAGGCCGCGCTCGAGCTACTGTCGCGGGCCGAGGCAATCCAGAGAAACGCGACGGCCTTCTCGGTTCCATACCTGGAGGTTCGAAAGCCCGGCGAGGGTCATCTTGAGGCCAACTGCAGCCTGATCGGGATGGGCGCCGAGCTCGCCGGAGACCGGCGGGTCCTCGCCTACCTGCAGACCCTCCGCGGCGAGCTTTTGCGCGGGAGAGCGATCGAGGCCGCCCGTCGCATGATCGCCGCCGGAGCGCAGACGATCGCCATCCGGATCCGCAGTCTGCGGCCGGAATCCCTCGAGGACATCGTCGCCTACCTCGAGCTCGTCGCCTTCATCGAGGACCGTGGGGTACGCGCCGTCGCGGACTCGGTGGGCCTTCTCGGCCCAACCCTGGTCGCCGGGGGCGCCGACGCATTCTCGTCCGGCGCGCGCTACTTCCAGGCGGTGCCGAAGACCCTGCTGTCGAGATGGCAGGAGCCAGACCATCACCACGAAGAGGACGCGGAGGATCGCGGCGGTGGCAGGCCGATCCTCTACCAGGTGCCCGGCACTTTGATCGAGACGCCGCACCAAGAGTTGGACGACTCGGTGGCGGCCTGCCCGGTCGAGGGGTGCAAGGCGTCGGCTCCCGGCGCCGGCCGGCGGGAGCGCAGGGACCACAACCTTCACGACTTCAAGCGACGCGGGCGCGAGGCCGCCGCCCTGGGCTACGGCTATGCAGACGTGCTCCGCACCTTGCCGGGCGACCGCCCGGCTGTCTGGGCGCGGGCCCTCGATCAGGTCGCCGAGCGGCGCCGAGCGGTCTGAGCGAGGATCCACTCGGCCAGGTTCTCGCCGCGCTCTGCCGACGCGGCCTCCCAGAGGGCCCGACCCGGGGCCGACCGGGCGAGCATCGAGGACATCCAGTCGTCCATGGTGAGGCCACCCTCGATCGCCGCAAGCCTCCACGAGCTGGTGGAGTTGTAGGGAGCGAGCACCAGGAGTCGGCGCGCGGCGCTCTCGATCCTGGGGGTCCGGTCCACCGGTAGCGGTTGAGCTTCGCGCAGGGAGGTCGCATATTCGGTCAGACGTCGCGCGCCTCCAGGAATAACGGCAGATTGGCCTCGGGCGGCGAGGTCCAGATCGTCGACCAGCCTGTCGCGATCGGCCTGGAGAGTGCCGAGGACGCGCTCGCTCTCGATCGCGATGGCGCTCCATGCCTCCGCCGGCAGTCCCTCGGCCGCGGCGGCGACTCTGACCCTCGCCGCCAGGTCGGGCGGGACATCCGCGAGGAGCTCGACGTGCACGCCGCCGGGGCGCGTCGGCCGCGAGGCGAGATCGAAGGCCGGGGGATCGAAGGTGCTCGAGGACTCGGCAGGCACCAACAGTCGCATTCGATTCATTATGGTATTACCATAATCACATGTCCGGACGGAAACAGGTCCGCGCCTCACCCTCGTCGCCTGACTCCGTCGCTGACTGGGTCCTGGGCGGTCATCGCCGCCGACTCGTGTTGGAAAAGCTGCTGGTTGGGGGGCGGGACAGGTGGACTGCCGTAGACCTCGTGGCCGCGACCGGCTGCGGTCAGGCAACCGCGTACGAAGTCCTTCGCGTCCTCCGAGCAATCGAGCTGGTGCACCCCGGGTCAGCCCAGGACGGCTACTCGGTGGACGAGGGCCATCTACTCCTGGAGCCCCTCGCGGGTCTGATCGCCGCGCTCCAAGGTTACGTCGACACCCCGGTCGACCGCCCGGCCCGTTCTCCGCGGCGGGGCTGATACCTCTTCGCGCCGGCGGCGAGGTTGCGGAACTCAATCGACTGCACGAAGACTTGCCAGCCTGGGCCCTTTGACTTGAGCAAGGCCTCTCGAGCCGGCCAGCGGAGCGTCTGGCACTAACTGGCGCCAGTGCCAGAAACGGCAACGAATAGGCGCGCATCGGTACCTATATCCGATTACGTCACGAGGCTCATGCACCCTAAAGTTCCCTGCAAATGACCCTTTCTTCGATTCACCAGAAGCCTCTGTGCGCCAATCGCTTCGAGGCAGGGCCGCCTGAGGGCAAGCATGTTTAGCCCAGGCAGACCGTCACCTTGCCCTCGCTCCCAGAACCTCACTCCTGTTCTTTGCTCGGCCGTTCCCGCGGCGCCTGCTGGGTCGGGCCCGGCGACGGCCGCGGAGGCGGTCGGTGACCACCGCGATCCCCCTCTTCGATCCGCCCCTTTTTGGACGGGCGTTCAGGCTGGGGTTGTTTCGCCGGGCGTTTCGGTCGATCGGGCACTGGGACCTCCCTCAATCGTTTTCGGTTCCACAAGATCTTCGCCCGTCGGGATGTCGTAGAGAGTGCTGACCGACCAGCCGAGCTCTCGCCTGCCTCTCTTCTTCTTCTCGTTCTCGAGATAGCCGTAGACGAATACGACCTCCTCCATGGGTGAGATGAAGAAGTCGAGGGTCAGCTCCTCGCCCTCTTCGGGCTCTAGCTCGGGGCGCTCGGCGTCGGGCCAGACGCGTTCATGTTCCTCGATCAACGGCCAGTTCGCCTCGACTCCCGTCTTATTGAAGGCCTTCCCCTCGGCGATGGAGGCCCGCATCCCGGCCCGAAGCGGTCGGACCCGCTGTAGGTAGACGCGGAGCGCTCGCAGCTTCATCAGACCGCGCCCCCGGTTTCGCAGCTTTAGCTTGACCTGGAGGACGGCGTGGTCAGGGTCGAGGCGCCGGTACGCGACCTGGAGGTCGATCTCGGCGCGAGGCCAGCGGGTGCGCTCGCGGACGAAACGCCAGTAGGCCCACACTGCGCCGACGACGATGGCCGCTGCCGTAACGGCGTTGGAGAGGATCTGAGAGACCGTTTCCCAGTTATGGAGGACAAGTCCGGTAGGTGTCATTTCTTCGATCGCCGTTGAGTGGCGGCGATGTCCACTCAAATTCGCCAGGGTGGGGCGGCGTAGATAGGTGACCGAATAAGTACCAGAAGGAGGATGGACGCTAGGCCATTTCGCATACGCCTATCGCGACCTCTCTGGACCAGAGGTGCTCGTCGTTTTTGCCCGGCCCGTCAAAATGCGATTCCGACAGGTAAAAGACTGCACGCAGGAGAGACAGGCGACGGTAATTCAAACTTCGCGAGCTTGACGTTAATAACGAAGCCGGTGATCACGACTTAAACAAGCGTGCGATAACAACGAATACTCGACGGCACCGCTTGAAGTTGCGTTCCTTCCAGCGCTTTCGCCGGTCGCGGCGGTGAGGAGAGGGTCGTCTCCCTCGCCAACAGCTCTCAGCCTTGTTGGGGTTCCAAAAGACTCGCCGATGGCGATGGCGACGCACGGAGGGCACAACGGTCAACGCCGTCGCTATGCCGACCGGCGCCGCGGAGTGATCACCCGTCGGTCGACGACCCCGACCAAGAGAACGGAGCCAACCTGGACCAGCGCCCCCAGCAGCCAGATCAACCGGTCTGCTGACCAAACGCCGCTCCAAGCGAGGTGGTAGGTCAGGATCAGGGCGGCCAAGGCGGGGGCGCCGAAAACGATGCCCTGGCCGAGGAGCGTTGCCAGGCCTGCGGAACTCGAACGGCCACGTTCGACCTGTCGATCATGAGTCCATCGCTCCCAGCACGGCACCTCCTTCGAAGGTGCCCCATCGCCCGGAGGGAGCACTCCCTCGAGGAAAGGCCATAGCTCGGCACGAAGGTAGTCGCCATCGGTCCTCACGATGACCGAGTAATTCAGGTAGATCAGTGCAAGGCCAGCCAAGACGTAGGGCAAGATCAGAAGCACCTCGCGCCGCCCGTCAGAGCTGAAGCCATAGGCGGCGAGGGCAGAGCTGGCCGTCAGCGCCAAACCGATCAACGCGGTCTTTGCCTGCGAAATCCGACCGATCTCCGAGCGCACCTCCTGATACTGAGCGATGGCGAGTTCAAGTTGCCCGGCCGGGATCGGGTCATGCTGACGACTCATTAGAGACAGTGCGGCTGATGACAGCGTCGACCGCCCGGAGGCGCTCGAAAGCCAGTGCCGAGATCAGCGCTTCTTTGCCTTCTCCCCGTCGCGGAACCTCGCGCCTGCCCGCCGCTGGACCCTCACCTCTCCGCCGCCCAGGTTCTCCGTGATCGCCTTGGCTCGTTCCACGGCCGCCTTCTGGGTGGGCTCGAGGGCGCTCGCCCGTTTGTGATCCTCTTTGACCACCGCCCATCCGTCCGGACGCGGCACCACGTATCGGTCGTTGTCATTGCCTTTGCCCATCGCTCTCCCTCTCGGTCAGTCGTCCTGGCTGCGACCATAGCGGTACCGGAGACAGTTCGGGCATGTTCCGGGGAACTGACATCGTGGCAATCGATTGGCGCCGTCCATCACGGAGCGGATAATCGGTTCGTCAGAGCGTCGAACTAGGAGTGATCCGTGCCAGGCGAGAAAGTCTTCGGCTTCCGCCTCGAGGCAGCCAGAACCAAGATCCGTTACGGGCGCGCCGTCCTCACGGTGCAGCGCTCGGGAGCGGTGATCTTTACTCCGATCGCCGAGATGCTGGAGGTATACCGGCAGGGGAGGGCAGCTATCGACGATGTTGCCTGGGCCTTCCTCAAGACGCGAGTGGTCGCCCACAGTCCGAGCTTCGACTGGAGCAATGCCGACATCGACAGACTGCTGCCGCGGGTGACCGCCGTCTGCCGCGATCCCAGAATCGAGGCCGCCTCTCCGGCTGCACTGGTGCCAGAGCTCGAGGAGCTTCTGCAACGGGATCTGGAGGAGCTCGATGCGGATCGACGTCGCTTCGCCGAAGTGAGGACGATCCTGCCTGGGATGTCGGAGTTGGATCTGAGTGAACTGAGCACAGGCAAGGTCAAGCTCTCACGGGAGGACGGCTCGAGAGTCAGTGATGCCACCCAGGACTGGCGACAGATCGAAAGATCGATCCAGGGCCTCTTCCGAGCGGAGACGGTCCTCGATCCCACCGCCTTCTACGAGGCGATCGCGAAGCTTCTCGACTCCGACTCCTTCGCCACGCTCAGCACCGCGACCGGGTTTACTTTCTCTGCCACGATGCCCGCTGAGGTCTGGCCCGAACTGGAGATGTTGATCAGCCAGGTCGATGACCCGACCCTGGCCGCCGTCATACGACATGGGATGGAAGCCTTGGAGAAGGCCGAGACGATCTCTCCCGAGCTGGCACTGAAGGAACTGACGGAAGCGATCACTTCGCTCCAGACGGCTGTCGAGAAAATCGGTGACAGCCCGCAGAAGACGATCCTCCTTGGAGTGGCAGGCGGCCTGATCACCCTTCTGCTTCAGGCTGCACTCGCCAAGGCGGGGGTCAAGCTCTAGGTCCTTTCACTCTCAATCGACCCGGCTCCCCCGCTGTTCGTCTGCTCAGGCGAAAGCAATCCGCCGGCAGCTACAACTAGTCGGCTCGTTGCTCCGCCTAGAGCCCCGCGGCCCACCTCTGGGCCCACAGCCTGCAGCAGGCAGCCGCTCAACGGAGGCGCAGAGGGCAACGCCGATGCGCGAAGGTTCGCCGTGTGAGTGAGTCGCTCGTGCCTCTCGGACGGAACCGTGAGCCATCAGATGGCTGTCGTCGCTATCTGCCGATCGTCGTCACCTTCGACACCCGGAATCTCATCCTCGATCTCGACATCCAGGACGACTGGGAAGAACAGGTCAAAGCGTCGTGGGAGGCGAACAAGGCGCAGGTCCGCGAGGAACTGCAAGCGGAGTTCGGCACGGTCGACGCCGAGGCGAAGCTGGACAATTACCGTGCGATGGGACCAGCGCCTTGGTCCATCGTCTTCGAACACTCTCTTCTGCTTCGGCAAGTCCGTAACGCCTTCGCCCATGGCGACTTCTATCCCGCTCTCGTCGGTGCATCGGCGCTAGGCGAGCGACTACTGCACCAACTGGTCCACGTCCTACGTGGCGACTACATCAATCACCCTGCTACGACCAGAGCCGTCAAGTCGGGGAAACTAAAAAATGAGTGGGGCTCGCTGATCGACGTCCTTTACGGCTGGGGCGTCCTCGACGACGAGACGGCAGACGCCTACCGGGATCTGGAGGAACGCCGCCACGCTGCCGTTCACTTCGATCCCCGCCCCGAGGCAGTTGGGCGTGACGCCGCGCTAGCCGCGCTGCTGGACCTTCAACAGATCGTCGAGCGGGTCTTCGCGCCCCATGGAGGTCCACCTCGCTACATCGGCGGAATATCCGGGAACTCCTACCTTTCGCTTGAGGCGGAGCACGAACCGATCGTCCGCCGGATCTTCATTCCGAACTGCGCGCTGGTCAGTCCGGTCCATCGGATGGAGCCAGACGAATCCTTCCCTGGCGGGTGGCGCGTCTACGACGATGACGACTACGACTGCGCTGAGCTCTCCGACTGGGAGTTCGCCGCCCGCATCGAGGCGCGGGGGCAGTAGGGCCGAGTCCGTACTTCACGTACGTCCGTAGGGCGCCTGTACGCCGAGGAGAATTCGCGGTGCGGGAAAACTGACAACCGCGCGTCCGATCAGCATGATCGAGGCTTCTCAAACCGGCGGCCGTAGTCTCTGGCACTAACTCGCGCCAGTGCCAGAAATGGCGACAAATCGGCGCATATCGGCGCATATTTCCGATTACGGGACACGGTGCTGTTTCAAGAACTGCCTGCAAATATGGGGATTCTGTAGGCGATCAGAAATCCCTGAGCGCGAATCGCACCCAGGAGGTCGGCGGTTCGAATCCGCCTAGCTCCATCTCCGCAAAGCCTCCTCTTTCAGTAGCTCCGAGCTGGCGCGCTCGCTCGCCGGGCAAGCACGCCGGGACCGTCAAGGCGGGTCAGAGCTATACGCGATAGGGGATAGCAAGGACTGCCTATGGACCCGGGGCCGCCGGTGTGTGAACCTCGGGCGCCGTGCGAGGCGCCGACGACGGATACGGATCGACGATCCGCGACGGAGCGGCCTCGGGGCCGAGGGGCCGGCGGCCTCGCCTGGTGCTCGCGGCATTCGCGGCACTGATCCTTTCGGCGGCCCTGCCCGCCACCGCGCTCGCCGCCCCGACCTGGCTGGCGCCGAGCGTCGTCGGGGCCGCGGTCGAAGAAGCCGAAGGACCCAGGGTGGCGGTGGACGCGACCGGCGACGCGGTGGTGGTCTGGACGGCCTCCACCGGCGGCGGCGAGGTCGTCCGCGGCTCCTCCCGGCCAGCCGGCGGGTCCTGGTCGGCACCGACCGAACTGTCGCCGCCGGGCGGCGGTGGCGTCGAGTGGCCAGTGGTCGCGATCGACCCTGAGGGCGACACGGTGGCCGTGTGGACGGCCACCGTGGGCGCCGAAAAGGTCATCGAAGCCGTCTCCCGCCCGGCCGGCGGCAGCTGGTCGCCGCCGGCCGTGGTCTCGACCGGCGGTGGGCTCTCGAGCGAGGCACAGGTCGCGATCGACGCCCAGGGCGAAGCCGTGGCCGTCTGGGACCAGTCCGCCGCGGGCAAAGAATTCGTCCGCAGCTCCTCGCGCCCGTCCGGGGGCGCCTGGTCGGCCCCGGTCGACGTCTCGTTGACGGGCAGCGGCGTCTCCGAACCGACGGTCGGCGTCGACGCCGATGGCGACGCGGTCTCCGTCTGGGGCTACTACGACGGCACCAACCACATCATCCAGAGCTCCACCCGGCCTCCCGGCGGGCCCTGGTCGGCCCCGGTCGGCGTCTCGCCGCCGGGCGAAGACCCCGAGGAACTGAGCCTCGAGGTCGATCCGCGAGGCGACGCGGTGGCGGTGTGGGAAAACTACCTCGGCCTCGGGGCGCTCGTCGCCGGCGCCTACCGCCCGTCCGGCGGGCCCTGGTCGGCGTCTTCGGTGCTCTCGGCGCCCGCCGAAGTGGCCTTCGAACCGACCGTCGCCATCGGCGCGACGGGCGAGGCGGCGGTGGTCTGGAACGCCGAAGGCGGCACCGGGGCGCTCGTCCGGGCCGTCACGCGGCCTGCCGACGGGTCCTGGTCGACGCCACTCGACGTCTCGGCCGCGGGCGAAAATACGCTCGGGCCCGAGGTCGCGGTCGAGCCGGGCGGAAACGCGGTGGCCGTCTGGTCGCTCGTCGACGGGATGGGGTCGGCCCTCCAGGCGGCGACGATGCCCGCCCCGGGGGCCGGCTGGTCGCCGCCGGTGCAGGTCTCGGCGCACGCTGCCGGCTTCGATCAGGTCGCCCTGGCCGCCGACGCCGAAGGCGACGCGCTGGCGGTCTGGGAAGGAGCGGAAGACATCGAGGCGGCCGCCTACGACGCTGCCGGGCCGCGGCTGCGCTCGCTCTCCGTCCCGACCACCGGGACGGCCGGCGTGCCGCTCTCCTTCTCCGTCTCCCCGCTCGATGCCTGGTCGACAGTCGGGGGGACGACCTGGAGCTTCGGCGACGGCGGCAGCGCGGCCGGCACCACGGCCGCCCACACCTACGGCGCTCCCGGCACCTACACGGTGACCGTGACGAGCGTCGATGCTGTCGGCAACACGAGCACGGCCACCGGCACGGTCGCCGTCGCCGCTCCGTCCGCGGTCCTCGCGTCTCGCGAGGGCGCCCGCGGCAGGGCGAGGTCGGGGCGGATCGTGAAGGTGAAGGGGCGGGTCGCGCTGGTGGCGCTCGAGTGCCCGCGAGGGGCGGCCTGCTCAGGCGGGGTCAAGCTCCTCGCCCGGGCGAAGGCGCCGAAGGCGAAGCGGGCGGCGCGAGCCTCGGCGAGGCCCCGGACGAGACTTCTCACCCTCGGCGCCAAGGCCCGCTTCCACCTCGCCGCCGGCAGGCGCGGGACGATCAAGGTGCCGCTGAGGAAAAAGGCCGAGGCCCTCGTCGCGGCGGCGGGAAGGCGGGGCCTGACGGCCCACCTGGCCGGCAGCGGCGTGAGCGGCCGGGCCGTCACCCTGAAGGCGGTCGGCCATCGACACCGCCACTGAACCGGGCCCCGGCCGCCGGGACGGCAGCTCACCCTGGCGGCGAGCGCGGGTCGCCGGCGCGACGATCTTCCTCGCCCTGATCCTCGCCGGCGTCGCCTTCGCCGCCTCCCCGGCCGCGATCTCGCAGCTGCCGGGGAAGGCGGGTTGCGTCTCGCAGGGCGGGTCGAAAGGCAAATGCGTGAAAGGCCGGGGGCTGTCCCAGGCGACCGGGATCGCGATCAGCCCCGACGGGCGCAACGTCTACGTCGCCGCGACCGGGTCGAACGCGGTGGCGATCTTCGCCCGCGACGCCGCCGACGGACACTTGCGGCAGCTGCCGGGCACCGCCGGCTGCGTCGCCAGGAGGGGCCCCGAATGCGCCCACGCGCGGGCGATCGGCCAGGCGACCGGGATCGCGGTCAGCCCCGATGGCCGCAACGTCTACGCGATCGGTCACACGCTCGTCGTCTTCGACCGCGACCCGGCGACCGGCGCGCTCGAGCAGAAGCAGGGTCGGGCCGGCTGCTTCGCGCGGCTCGGCGCCCACGGCGTCTGCACGGTCGCGCCGGGGCTCGGGAGCGGCACCGACGTGGCGCTCAGCCCCGACGGCCGCTTCCTCTACGCGGGCAGCTATGCCGGCATCGCGGTCTTCGAACGCGACCCGCGGACGGGCGCCCTGCGGCAGCTGCCCGGGCTCGACGGGTGCGTGATCGCCGAAGGCCGCAACGAAGAAGGGTGCGGGCGGGCGCGCGGGATCCAGTACCCGCAGTCCCTCGTCGTCAGCCCCGACGGCCGCGACCTCTACACGGCGAACTTCCTCGTCGGCTCGGTGGCGGTCTTCACGCGGGACCCGCGGACCGGCGCCATCGCCCAGTTGCCCGGGACCGCCGGCTGCATCGCCCAGGAAGAAACGGGCGGCACCTGCGGTGTGGGCCGCGCGCTCCGCGGCGCCACCTCGATCGCGATCAGTCCCGACGGCCGCAACGTCTACGCGACCGGGCAGGAAGAAGGCGGCCTCGCGATCTTCCGCCGTGACCCCCGGACCGGGGCGCTGACCCAGCCTGACGGCCGGCGGGGATGCGTCTCCGAAAACGGCCCGTACGTTGACTGCCGGGGCGCGATCGATTTCTACGGCGTGCTCGGAGTCGCGGTCGCCCCCGACGGCCGCGCCGTCTACGCCATCGGCGACGACCTGGTCGCGATCTTCCGCCGCGACCCGCGGAGCGGCGATCTGAGCCAGCTCCCCGGCAAGGCCGGCTGCATCGCCGAGCAGGGCTACCGCGGCAAGTGCGAGGACGGGGTCGCGCTGAACGACGGCGTCGGCATCGCGATCAGCCCCGACGGGCGGTATATCTACGGGGCCAGCCTCGCCTCGGGCGCGGTCACCGTCTTCGGCCGCTGAGCGATCGCCGCCGAGGGGTGGTTCAATCCGACGCGAAGGGAACCGTTGAGGATCGTCGGCAATCACCATCCTGAAGTCGGGCGTGCCCTGCCGCGGCTACCTCGCGCCCTCGGCGCGGTCATCGTCATCGGGCTGCTCGCCGTCGCGCTCGTCGGTTGCGGGAGCAGCGGCGAAAGGACCGAAGACACCGGCGAACCCGGCATCCCCGCTCCGAGCGCGCGGGAAGAGGCGGCGGGCGGCGTCGAAGGCGCCGAAGGGGGCGTCGCCGGACGCAAGCAGGAAGCCGCGGAACTTCTTGAAGAGACGAAGGCGAAGGCGAACCAGGTCATCGAAGAAGCCGACCAACAGTCCTTCGAAAGGATCGAGGAAGCCAAGCACGACAAGTCGCTGAGCAAGAGCGAACTGAAGGCGGCCGAGGAAGAAGCGGGCGAAGCGCTGCAGGAGGCCAAGGAATCGGCCAAGTTGGCCCTTGAACGGGCGAAGGAAAAAGCCGAAGAAATCGGCGGCTGAGCGGCGATGTCCCGGAACCTCGTCGAGCTGATCCGTCGTCACCATGCCGTCGACGCGCCGACCGCGCTCGAGGTGCTGAAGGAGGCGGTGGACGACCACGGCGAGCTGACCGACGACGATCGGCGGCGGGCGGCGGAGGTCTCGGGGCTGCCGGAGGCCGCCGTCTACGGGGTCTCGACCTTCTATGACGACCTGCTGGCGCCGCGGGGCGAGCGGCACGTGCGGGTCTGCACCGGGACCGCCTGCTTCGCGGCCGCTCGGGAGACGACGATCGAGCGGGTGGGGGAGGGGCTCGGGCTGGCGCCCGGCGAGCGGGGCGCCGACGGCTCGGTCTCCCTCGCCGAGACCGTCTGCCTCGGCTTCTGCCACTCGTCCCCGGCGATCCGGGTCGGCGACACGGTCGACGCCGGGCCGGGGGTGGCGGAGCGGGCGATCGCGGGGGAGACGCGGGCGGCGGCGGAGCCCGAGTGGGTGAGCCTGCTGCCCGAGCCGGTGCTCGTCCGCCGCAGCGGCTGGAGTGGCCTGCGGCGGGCGCTCGGCGAGCTCGGCCGCGAGGGCCTGCTCGCCGAGGTCGAAGCCGCCGAGGTCCGCGGCCGCGGCGGGGCGGGCTTCCCGGCGGGCGCCAAGTGGGCCTTCGCGGCGAAGGCCGAGGGCGAGCAGAAGTTCATCGTCGCCAACGGCGACGAGGGCGACCCCGGCTCCTACATCGACAAGTACCTGATGGAGCGCAACCCGGAGCTGCTGCTCGAGGGGATGGCGCTGGCGGGCTTCGCGGTCGGCGCCGCGCACGGCTTCGTGCTCTGCCGCTCGGAGTACCCGGCCTCGAAGCCCTCGCTGGAGATCGCCGCCGCCTCGGCGCGGGAGCGCGGCCTGCTCGGCGACGGCATCCTCGACACCGACTTCGACTTCGACGTGACGATCATCGAGGGGGCCGGCTCTTATGTGGTGGGCGAGGAGACGGCGCTGCTCGCCTGCGTCCAGGGCCTGCGCGGGACCGTCTCGGCCCGGCCGCCGTTCCCGGCCGAGCGCGGCGTCTACGGGATGCCCACGGTGGTCAACAACGTCGAGACGCTCTCCAACATCCCCTTCGTCGCCACCGCCGGCACCGACGCCTATCGCGCCCTCAGCCCGGACACCGACACCACCGGCTCGAAGCTCGTCTGCTTCAACGAGCGCTTCGCCCGGCCGAGCGTCTACGAGGTCCCCTTCGGGATGACGGTGCGGGAGCTCTGCGAGGACGTCGCCGGCGGCCTCCGCGACGGGGCCGAGATCAAGGCGGTGCAGATCGGCGGCCCGCTCGGCGGCATCCTGCCCGCCTCGCTGCTCGACACGCGCTTCGACTTCGAACCGCTCGCCGCGGTCGGCTGCATGGTCGGCCACGGCAGCATCCTCGCCTTCGACCAGGCCACCGACATGCGCGACGTCGCCCGCCACCTGCTGCGCTTCGGTGCCGATGAGAGCTGCGGCAAGTGCTTCCCCTGCCGGATCGGCCTGCGCCGCGCCTACGAGGAGTTCGCCACCGACGCCGCGGTCGACCGCGCCCGCCTCGAAGACCTGCTCGAGGCGCTCGAGCTGGGCAGCCTCTGCGCCCACGGCGGCGGCATCCCGGCCCCGCTGCGGAGCCTCTTGACCCACTTCCCGGAGGAGCTGGGACTGGCATGAGCGCGCGGGCCCGCGCGAGCGGAGAGGCGCCATGACCAAGGTGACGGTCGATGGCGTCGCGGTCGAGGTCGCCCCCGGCGCGACGCTCCTCGACGCCGCCAAGGCCGCCGAGCGCTGGGTCCCGACCGTCTGCTTCGACGAGCGCCAGGCCCCCTTCGGCGCCTGCCGGGTCTGCCTCGTCGGCGTCTCCGGTGCGCCCAAACCGCTGCCCGCCTGCACGACCCTCTGCCGCGACGGGATGGAGATCGAGACCGAGGAGCCGCGCGCCCGGCGGGTCGCCCGCGCCGTGGTCGAGCTCGTCCTCTCCGAGCTGCCCGAGCCGCCCGCCCCGCGCACCGAGCTGGCCCAGGTCGCCGAGCGGCTCGAGGTCGGCGAGCCGCGCTGGGGCGGCGCCACCCACGCCGGCGAGGACGACTTCCGCCATCCCTACCTCGCCTTCCGGCATCAGCTCTGCATCTCCTGCGGCCGCTGCGTCCGTGCCTGCGACGAGGTCCAGGGCGCCTTTGCTCTGACCGCCACCGGGCGCGGCTTCGAGGCCAACGTCGCCGCCGGGCTCGACGCCGGCTTCGAGGACTCGACCTGCGTCTCCTGCGGCGCCTGCGCCGACACCTGCCCGACCGACGCGATCACCGAGATGGGCCTGGTGCGACAATCGGGCAGGGACTGAGATGGCGACCGCGATCCGCACCGAGGCGGGCCCCGCCCGCGAGCACGCCGACCGCACGGCGAGCACGACCTGCGGCTACTGCGGCGTCGGCTGCCGGCTCGAGACCACCGCGGTCGACGGGCGCATCGTCTCGATCCGCCCCGCCCTCGACGGCCCCGCCAACGAGGGCCACACCTGCCTCAAGGGCCGCTTCGCCCACGGCTTCACCCGCTCCCCCGACCGGCTGCGGACGCCGCTGATCCGCACCGACGGGGAGCTGCGCCCGGCCTCCTGGGAGGAGGCGCTCGAGGTGATCGTCGCCGAACTCGGCCGGATCAAGGGCGAGCACGGGTCCGACGCGATCGCCGGCCTCGCCTCCTCGCGCGCCACCAACGAGGACTGCTACGCGATGGCGCGCATGATCCGCGCCGCCGTCGGCACCAACAACATCGACAACTGCTCGCGCGTCTGCCACTCGCCGACCTCCTTCGCGATGCGCAAAGCCTTCGGCCTCTCCGGCGCGACCGGCTCCTTCACCGACATCGACCACGCCGAGGTGGCGGTGCTGATGGGGGTCAACCCGACGCAGGGGCACCCGGTCGTCGGCGCGCGGATCAAGCAGGCGGCGCTGCGCGGCTGCAAGCTGGTGACGATCGACCCGCGGCGGATCGAGCTCGCCGACTACGGCGCCATCCACCTGGCGCCGCGTCCCGGCACCAACGCCGCGGTCGTCCTCGGCCTCTGCCACGTGGTGCGCCGCGAAGGGCTCGTCGACGCCGACTTCATCGCCGCGCGGACCGAAGGGTACGAGGCGCTCGAGGAGCTGCTCGAGGGCTACGACCCGGCCGCGGTCGAGGAGATCAGCGGCGTCCCGGCCGGCCGGCTCGAAGCCGCCGCCCGCCTCTACGGCGAGGCCGCGAGCGCCTCGCTCCTCTGGGGCCTCGGGGTGACCGAGCACAAGTACGGGTCCGAGGTCGTCCAGCTCCTCTGCGACCTGGCGCTGATGACCGGCAAGGTCGGCAAGCCCGGCTCGGCGCTCTTGCCGCTGCGCGGCCAGAACAACGTCCAGGGCTCCTCCGACATGGGCGCCCTGCCGGACACCTACCCCGCCTATCGCTCGGTCGAAGATCCGGAGACCGCCGACCTCTTCGAAGCGGCCTGGGGCGCGCCGCTGTCCCGTCATAAAGGGCTGACGATCCCGCAGATGTTCGACGCCGCCGTCGCCGGTGAGCTGAAGGCGATGTACATCTTCGGCGAGGACGTCGCCCAGACCGACCCGGACACCGCCCACGTCGCCGCCGCGCTGGAGAACCTCGAGTTCCTCGTCTGCCAGGAGATCTTCGAGAACGAGACGACCAAGTTCGCCGACGTCGTCCTGCCCGCCTCGGCCTTCCTCGAAAAGGAAGGCACCTTCATCAACGCCGAGCGCCGCTTCCAGGTGGTCGAACCGGCGATCGACCCGCCGGGGGAGGCGCGGACCGACTTCGAGATCATCGGCGAGGTGTCGCGCCGGCTCGGCCACGACTTCGGCTGGGAGACGCCCTGGGACGCGCTCGATGAGGTCGCCCGCCTGACCCCTCACTACGCCGGGGTCAGCCGCGAGCGCCTCGGCCGCCACGGGCTGCAGTGGCCGGTTCGTCCCGACGGCTCCGACTCGCCGACCCTCTACGACGCCGTCTTCGACCGCCCCGGCGGCCGCGGACACTTCGCCGCCCTCCCATATAAGGCGCCGGGCGACGCCGCCGACCAGGAATTCCCGCTGGTCCTCGTCACCGGCCGCATCCTCCAGCACTACAACGCCGGGACGATGACCCGCCGCACCGGCAACGCCGAGCTGGTCGACCGCGACCTGCTCGAGGTCCACCCGCTCGATGCCGAGCGCCTCTGGATCAGCGACGGCGACAAGGTCTCGGTCCGCAGCCGCGTCGGCCGGATCGAGGTCGAGGCCAAGGTGACCGACCGGATCGAGCCCGGCCACGTCTTCACGACCTTCCACTTCCCCGAGACCCGCACCAACCTCCTGATCGGCCAGTCCGCCGACGTCAACACCTCCTGCCCCGAGTACAAGGTCGTCGCCGTCGACGTCCGCCCGATCGGCGAGCAGGCCGCTTTCACCCCGGTCGTCCCGGACCTGGACTGAGCGGCGGCGCGTTCTTCGCGGCCGTCCCGTCCGTTCTTCGCGGGTGCGGCGGCCGTCGGCGCCCGCGACGTGAGGGAGATCCAGGGTTACGGGCTCGCCACCTTCGTCACACCTTCGTGCGCACGTCGGGACGACTGTCGGGTTGAGCCGCCTATGACCGGCTCAAGTCGACAGTCGTCCCGACCCTTGCGACGGAAGGGCGACCTTCCTCGCCGAACCCTCACGGACGTCCCGAACCTGTGCCCTCTCCCCGCGTCCCCTTCTGCTTTGGGCGACAGCTTCAGGCGCTCGGGACCTCGACCTCGGCGTCGATCAGGCCGGCGCTTGCCAGCTCGGCGTCGTCGACGGCGATCTCGCGGGCCTCGGCGGCCGGGACGCTCGCGGGGCCGGTGGCGGTCGCGGTGTCGCCCGGGGCGAGGATCACGGCGACGACGGCCGCGACGAGGCTGGCGATGGCGCCGACCCAGAGGGCGGTGGTGTAGCCGGAGACGGCGGGGAAGGCGGAGCCGGCGATCTCGTGGCCGGCGAGGATCGAGGCGACCAGGGCGGAGCCGGCGCTGAAGCCGATCGAGCGGACGACTTGGTAGAAGCCCATCGCGCTGCCGATCTCCCCGGCCGGGACGGCGCCGGTGATCAGGCCCGGGATCGCGGCGAAGGTGAAGCCGAAGCCGATGCCGAGGAGGCCCATCATCACGCAGGCCTGCCAGAGGGCGGTGTGGACGAGGGCGAAGAAGACGCCCGCGGCGGTGATCGCGAGCCCCCCGATGCCGAGCGCGGCGCGGGTGCCGAAGCGGTTCACGACCAGTCCCATCATGCGGGTGCCGAGCAGGCTGCAGACGGAGAAGGGGACGAGGCAGAGCCCGGCGACCAGGGTCGAGGCGCCGAAGCCGAAGCCCTCCGCCGAGGGGGTCTGGACGAACTCGGTGATCACGGTGAGGAACATGTAGAGGGCGACGCCGAGGAGAAGGGCGGCGACGTCGGCACCGAGCACGGCGCGGTGACGGAGCTGGCTCAGGTTGACGAGTGGCGCGGTGCCGCGCAGCTGCAGCCGAACCCAGAGCGCCAGGGTGGCGACGGCGACGACGAGACAGCCCAGCGTGGCCGGAGAGACCCAGCCCCATTCGTGTCCCTGGCCGATCGCGATCATCAGGGCGACGACGCCGATCCCGCCGAGGGCGGCGCCGATGAGGTCGAGCGGCGCCTCGGAGCCGCTCCTGCTCCGCGGGATCGCGAAGAAGGCGGCGACGAAGGCGACGGCGCTGAGGATCGCGCCGAAGTAGAAGGCGTCGTGGACGTTGGTCTGTTCGGCGATCAAGCCGCTGATCGGGTAGCCCGCGCCGAGTCCGGTAGCGCCGCTGACGGAGAGGATCGCGATCGTCTTGCGGGCGCCCTCGGCATCGAGGTGGTCACGCGCGGCGGCCATCGCGATCGGCGCCAGGCCGAGCCCGATCCCCTGCATGAAGCGGCCGGCGATCAGCACCGGCAGGTTGCCCGCGGCGCCCGCGACGACGCCGCCCGCGGAGACGATCAGGAGAGCGCCGAGCATCGAGCGGCGCCGGTGCCGCCCGTCCCCGAGCCGTCCCAGGATCGGTGCCGCCAGCGCTCCGGCGATCAGCGCCGCGGTCAGCGACCACTGCGCGTTGGGCAGCGAGATGTGGAGGTCGGCGGCGACGTCGGGCAGGAGCGGCGCGCCGAGGCTGCTGATGATCGAGACGACCAGCGTGATGCCGACCAGCACCGGGACGAAGCCGGCGCCGACCGCGTCGGGGGCATCGGGACGGGACGGATCGAGACGGGGTGAGATGGGACGGGAGGAGCGAGACATTTATATAGATTACCAATGCTTCTCTCCGGCCGGAGGCCGAGTGAGCGCGCGGGCCGGCGGGCCGAGCGGGGCCGCACGATTCTGTCCGGCTGTCCAAAGGCGCGCCGCGCCTGCCGACATAGCCTGAAAGGCCCCGCACTAACCTTCGAAGGAGAAACACGCATGCTCGGCAACATCGGCCCGCTCGAGATAGGCATCGTCCTCGTCATCGCCCTGCTCGTCTTCGGCCCCAAACGCCTGCCGGAGCTCGGCAGCTCGCTCGGTCAGTCGATGCGCGGCTTCGGCAAGGGGCTCAAAGGCGAGGAGGACGAAGTCAAGGGCGAGGTCACCGAGGCGACCGAGAGTTGATCCGGCAGGCGTCCCAGAGGAAGGCCGGGCCGCGACGCGAGGCAGGCCGCGGCCCTGGGGCGGCCGGCGAAACTTCGGGAACTCAGGTGGTTTTCCGGTCGATGTGATCGCACTGGTCGATCGGCTGGGAAGTCCTGCCCAGCGGAAGGCACGGGGGAGGGATAGCGCCTACTCTTTGGAACCCTCCTCGGGAACGGCTGATGAGCATCCTTGACGACGCAATCCGCGAGCACCTCGAACTGAAGCGCGCCCACGGCGCCGACGAGGGAGAGCTGAAGAAGCTGGAGGACGAGGCCTTCGGCCCGCCGCAGCGGCCGGACGAGATCGATCCCTTCGCCGAGGCCCCCACCGAGTTCCTGGTCTCGCCCGGGGAGGACGTCGCCGACGCCCCCGTGATCTACGACGAGGAGGCGCGGAGCGGGCGTCGTCCCAACATCACCGACCTGCAGGAGGCGCCGCCGACCGAGGAGCCGGTGGGCGAGGCGCCGGTCGCCCCCGACGCGCCGCCGCCGCTGCCGGAGGACGCTGAGGGCCGCTCCGCCGGATCGACCTTCCTCGACGAACTGGCGCCGGCGCCCGTCGACGCGCCGCCGCCGAGCCCGGCCGACGCCGCCGAAGTGCCGCTGCCCCCGCCGCCCGGCGAGGCCGCCGCGGACCTGGCGCCGCCGGTCGACGCCGCACCGCCAGTCGAGGACATCGCGTCGCCCGTCGAGGACGTCCCGGGGCCGGTCGAGGAATCGCAGCAGCCGGTCGCCGAGGAGCCGCCGAGCGCGGAGGAGCCGATCGCGCCCGATGCCGGTCCCAGTGCCGAGGAGCGCGAGGCGATCGCCGACCAGCCGACGCAGATGTTCGACGTCCAGGCACACGTGGACGCCGAGGCCGCCGCGGAAGGGCCCGCCGCCGAGGCGCCCGCCGACGCTGCGCCGGCCGAGCAGGCCGCCCCGAGCGACGAGGAGCCGGTCGACCTCGGGGAGCAGCAGCAGCTCGACACCCGCGGCCCCGACGCCGAGGTGGCCGGCCACCCGCCGACCGAGGAAGAGTCGGCCGAATTCGACTTCTTCAACGAACAGCGGCTCTCCGACGAGCTCGACCAGGCGCTCGACGCGCCGACCGGGGCCGAGCGGGCGATGCCGCGGTACGAGGAGGGCGCCGGCTCCCAGGGAGCGATCTTCGACTTCGAGAGCCAGGCCGGCTACGAGGAGGACCCCTCCGAAGAAGTGCTGCGCCGCGCCGACGAGCGCGCCGCCGCGGAGGAGCCGCCTCCGGCGGAGCCGCCGTCCGAGGAAGCGCCGCTCGACGCGACGGTCGAACAGCCGCGCCCGAACTTCGACCCGCCTTCCGAGGAAGCTCCCGAGCCCCCCGCGCAGCGGAACTTCGCCGAAGAGGAAGAGGAGGAGGACGAGCGCGACTACGACCCGGAAACGGGGCACGAGGACGTGCTCGAAGACACGCCGCGCTTCCTCGAGGGCCAGCCGGAGGACGACGACCTCTGGTTCGAGCAGAAGCCGCCGAAGGACTTCGACCTCGACTGAGTCCGTGCAGCTGTTCCGACGCGCTCGCTAGTTTGGCCGGGTGCCCGTTGAGTGCGCGATCGAAGCCGAGGGGTTGGTCAAGGCCTACGGCAAGGTGCGGGCGCTCGACGGCGTCGACCTGAGCGCGCCGAGCGGCACCGTGCTCGGGCTGCTCGGCCCGAACGGGGCGGGGAAGACGACCGCGGTGCGGATCCTCACCACGCTCCTGCCCGCCGACGGCGGCACCGCCCGGGTCGCGGGCCTCGACGTGGCGCACGAAGCGCCGGAGCTGCGGCGGCGGATCGGCCTCGCCGGCCAGTACGCGGCGGTCGACGAAAACCTCACCGGGTCGGAGAACCTGCAGATGGTCGGCCGGCTCTACCACCTGCCGAAGGGGGAGCCGAAGGCGCGCGCCGCCGAGCTCTTGGAGAGCTTCGACCTCGCCGACGCGGGCGGGCGGCTGGTGCGCACCTACTCGGGCGGGATGCGGCGCCGGCTCGACCTCGCCGCGGCGCTGGTCGCGCGGCCGCCGGTGATCTTCCTCGACGAGCCGACCACGGGGCTCGACCCGCGCAGCCGGATCGCGCTCTGGGAAACGATCGAAGGGCGGGTCGCCGAGGGGACGACGGTGCTGCTGACGACGCAGTACCTCGACGAGGCCGACCGGCTCGCCGACCGGATCTCGGTGATCGACCACGGCTGCGTGATCGCCGAGGGCACCTCCGACGAGCTGAAGGACCAGGTCGGCGGCGAAGCGCTCGAGGTGACGCTGGAAAGGGCCGATCAGGTGGAGGCGGCGATCGCCGCGCTGGCCGGGATCTGCGCGGCGCCGCCGGAGCGCGACGGCGTCGTCCTCCGCGTCCCGGTCGCCCGGCGCCAGGGGACGATCGCAGCCGCGGTGCAGCGGCTGAACGACGCGGGCGTCGGCATCGACGACATCGCGATGCGGCGGCCGACCCTCGACGACGTCTTCCTCACCCTCACCGGGCACGTCGCCGAAGAGGATGACGGTGACGGCACGGGAGAGGGGGCGCGATGAGTTCCGCGGGGATGGCGATCTCCGACACCCTGGTGCTGGCGAGGCGGAACTTCCTGCGGATCGCCCGGGCGCCTGACCTGCTGCTCGCCTTCACCGTGCAGCCGATCATGTTCGTGCTGCTCTTCGCCTACGTCTTCGGCGGCGCGATCCCCACCCCTGGCCACACCTACATCGACTTCCTGATCCCCGGCATCCTCGTCCAGACGATGGCCTTCGGCGGCTTCGTCACCGCGATGGGCATCGCCGAGGACCTGCGCAAAGGCCTGGTCGACCGCTTCCGCTCACTGCCGATGTCGCGCGGCGCCGTGCTCGCCGGCCGCACCCTCTCCGACATCGCGACGAACGGGGTCTCGATCACGGTGATGCTGGTCGTCGGTGTGATCATCGGCTTCGGCTTCGAAAGCCCTTTCCTCCACGTCGTCGCCGGGATCCTCCTACTGCTGCTCTTCGGCTACGCCTTCTCCTGGGTCTTCGCCTTCATCGGCCTCACCTCGTCCTCCCCCGAGGCGGCCCAGAGCCTCGGCTTCATCCTGATCTTCCCCCTCACCTTCGTCTCCTCCGCCTTCGTCCCGCCGGAAACGATGCCGGGCGCCCTCCAGTGGTTCGCCGAATGGAACCCCTTCTCGGTAACCGTCAACGCGATCCGCGCCCTCTTCATCGGTGACCCGGCAGGCAACTCCGTCTGGGGCGCCGTCGCCTGGTCCGTCGGCATCGCCGCCCTCTTCGGCTTCCTCGCCGTGACCAAATACAAACGCGCCGTCGTCCGCTGAGCGCCGACTACGAGGGACGACTGAACGGGGGTGGCGTTTGGTCTGCGATGATTTTCCAATCCTGCGGGCCGCGAACAGAGGACGAAGATGAGCGAGATGGAACGTCGGTCAAGCGAAGAGCAGGCAGGGGAGGAGCTGGAGGGGCTGGAGCGCCTGCTGGCGATGCCGGTGGGTAGGCGTTGGCTGTTGAAGGCGGGGTTGAGCTCGGTGGTTCTGGCCGGGGTGCAGCGCTACGCGGGCCCGATCGCGGCGGCGGTGGCGAAGCCCGAGCCGGTCGCCGGGACGGCGCGGTCGGCGAAGACGACGCTGCAGTTCGCGCTCGGGTCGGCGCATGGGGTCACGGACCTGGTGTTGGTCGGCGGTGCGAGGCGTGTCGAGCTGATGGCACATACGAAGTCCTCAAGGGCGGCGCTGCGGGCCCGCGGCGGTTTGTGGAACGCGGTCGATCTCGACGCGTTGACGCACTATGCGTCCGATCTCGAGCTGCCTGCCGGGCGGGCGCGGGTGTTGTCGGTGCGGGGCCGGCGCGCCGGTCGCGACGTGCTGGTCGCCCAGACCTGGCAGGTCCCGGCGGCGGCCACGGTGCGCCTGGCCGATGCCGCCAAGCGGCTGGGCGGGTCGGTGCGTCACGCGGTCGCCGATTCGCCTCGGCTGAAGGCGCTGGGGCTGACGGTCGGGCAGGTCAGAAGCGCCGAGGACGTGGTGGCGCTTGATCAGGTCGTCGATAACCACCAGACCGCGACGACGTTGGTGATGTTTCATCCCAATGTCTCGACGATCGATCCCGACGCGGCGGCGACGACCAAGTCGGTGCTGGGCGACGATCCGCAGGTGCAGTCGTTGGGCAGCCA
>Ga0164242_10000537_pt1 | contig 45634 bp, 42 predicted proteins | sample OricomgcompostMG_FD_108783 | JGI IMG/M metagenome (GOLD analysis project Ga0164242, IMG submission 108783) | Miracle-Growth compost microbial communities from Emeryville, California, USA - Original compost - Miracle growth compost (MG) ... | reverse complement strand
GAAGAGACGCTTTCCCCGTACGTCGATGGCCAGATGATCGATGCGTCCTTCTACGCCGGGCAACGGAATGGTCGATTCGAGCTTAAAAGCCGCCGCACCGACACTCGTCTGCCCGGGAGCGATGTTCGAGATTACGGCCAGCGCAAGCAGCGCTACGAGACATCCTGTTCGACTCATAGAGTTCACTCCGCCACGCTTCCGCGGGTCCCTATTATGCGCTTTGCGCGCACAAGGGATTGTGCGGGAGAGCGATGCTGAATCATATGATGTTTTCACGATTCCATCTTTCCCTGATGCACTTCCGGACGGATGAGGAGGGGATCAGGTTGGCGTAAGGGACTTTGTGTCGGGCCGGATGATAGCGATACGCAGACGTTCTAAGGGAAAGACATGGGCGGGCATGCCACGATTTACTTCCTCCGTGGCGGAGTTCTGCTCTGCAGGAAGCTCTGACAAGGAGAGAACTGGCTGGGCAGTCCTTTCGACCTGTGGGCGTGGAATGTCATGATGTGTGACGAGCGGCGTGATTGAATGGTCGGGTCGGCAAGATTTTGATTTTCTCTTCAGGAAGGTTTTTTGCGATGGGACTGAGAGCGGTTCGGCGGGTCGCGGAGTTAGCGGCACTGGTTTTGATTTCTTCCTTCGGTGTGGCGCAGGGGCCGGACCTCAATTTTCTGAATCACAATCAACCGATTCTGGATGCGCACAACTGCTATCCGTACCAGGGCAAGTGGAACGACCGGGTGGAGCGGGCTTTGAACTCGGGCTTCCCGGTGTCGATTGAGCAGGACCTGGCCTGGTATGTGGATCCGGCGACGGGTACGGGCCAGGGTGGTGGTCTCGCACACGCCGAAGCCGACGGGCGAGGAGCCGACGCTTGAGGACTACTTCTTCAAGCAGGTGAGCCCGGTGATTGAGAAGGCGATTGCGCAGAACCATCGCGACCGCTGGCCGCTGGTGGTGTTGCACTTCGACTTCAAGGACAACCAGGCCCCGCTGCTGGAGGCGGTGTGGAAGGTGCTGGGGCAGCATGAGGAATGGCTTTCGACGGCGGTGAAGACGAGCGATCCGGCGAAGCTTTCGCCGCTTGAGCGGAAACCGATCCTGGTGGTGACGGAAGAGGCCGATGAGCAGCAGAAGGTCTTCTACGACGATGTGCCGGTGGGCGGAAAGCTGCGGCTGTTCGGGTCGGCCCATACGCATCCGGTTCCCAATGGGATGACCAAGGAGCAGGCGAATCACTGGCTGGTTACCGTGAGTCCTCAGGAGCTGGTGAATGAGAGGCCGACCAACTATCGCCGGTGGTGGAACGGCACGTGGTACCAGGTGGAGGAAGGCGGCGAGCCCAAAGCAGGGGAGTGGACCGGGGCGGATAACCAGAGACTCCGCTCGTTGGTGGACTACGCCCACCAGAGGGGATTCTGGGTGAGATTCTATGCGCTGGACGGCTTTGCTCCTTCGGAAGACCAGGGATGGGGGATGGGCTATAACTTCGGGTCGCGCGCGGCGGTGGAGAAGCGTTGGAAGGCAGCGATTGCTGCCGGTGTGAACTTTATCGCGACCAACCAGTATGAGGAGTTGGCGAAGTTTCTGAAGCAGAACTCGAAGGACCTGCGGCCGGATGCTTCGGGGAAGAAATAGGGTTGGGATGGCTGTTCAGAATCCGGTGACCGCGAAGGCGAGTGCATGAGTGAACCCAGCGGGAAGCGATACTTCGCCGGTCTGACGCGGAACACGTTTCTGCTGGCGATCGCCAGCTTGTTTACCGATATTTCGACCGAGATGCTTTACCCGGTGCTGCCCGTCTTTTTGACGGAGACGCTGCGGGCGTCGGGAAGCATTGTGGGCCTGGTGGACGGCTTCGCAGTGGCGGCGCAGAACATCGTGCAGGGATTCTCCGGAACGCTGTCGGACCGTTGGAAGCGGCCCAAGGCGATTGCGGTCGTGGGGTATGTTCTCGCGGCTGCCGCAAAACCGCTGATGGGCCTGAGCACGGTATGGCAGGGGCTGTTTGGAGCGCGGCTGGTGGATCGCGTGGGAACAGGCATACGCTCGGCCCCGCGCGATGCATTGGTGGCGGGATCGGTGGAGGCAAAGGACCGGGGAAGGGCCTTCGGGCTGGAGGGTCTCGGCGACAACACGGGCGCCTTCCTTGGCCCGTTGGTGGCTCTGTTTCTTCTAGCGACGATCGGTGTGGGCTTGCGGACGGTGTTTTATCTGGCAGCGATTCCGGGGTTGCTGGCGGTAGGGATGATCCTGCTGGTGCGTGAGGCTCCTCTGCCGGTGGAGTCATCCAGGTCGCGCGCGGAAGGCGCACGAAGTTTTCCAGCGCACTACTGGAGATATCTGGTGGTGATTGCGCTGTTCGGTCTGGGCAACTCGAGCAATGCGTTTCTGATCCTGCGGACCCATGAGACGGGAACTCCGCTGCGCAACACGATTCTGATCTATGCGGCGTTCAACCTGATGGCGGCGCTGGTCTCCTATCCTGCGGGTTCGCTTTCGGACCGCTGGAACCGCAAGCATGTTCTGCTGATTGCGTTCGTTCTCTTCGCGGCGGTTTACGCGGGCTTCGGCGTGACGAAGAACATCGTGCTTCTGGGAGCGCTGTTTCTCTTCTATGGCATGTACCAGGGGATCTTCCGCGCCGTGGGCAAGGCGATCGCCGCCGATGCCGTGCCGGTGTCGCTGCGTGCCAGCGGAATTGGATGGTACAGCACTACGGTCGGTCTATCGCAGCTGGCAGCGAGTCTGGTAGCGGGTGTGCTTTGGGACCGCGTGGGTCATGCCGCGGTGTTCTTCTACGGCTCCGGGTTCGCGGTGGCGGGAAGCGTTGGGTTGGCGCTTCTGGATCCCCGGCCAAGCGTGGAATAGGGGTGGAGCGTTGAGGCCGAATTTAGATTGCCTGCGATGAGAATTGCTCCTGCGCGGCGCGGGCCGGGGACTTCGCCTCTCGCCTTGAGGCTGCGAGAGGCTTGGCTCGGGTAGGACATGTTTCTGTCGGGAATATCGGGAACGGTAGAGGTGGTGCGAGCGTGCCTGCTCATCGCAGTCGGCTGCTGCTGCTCTAGACGTACGCGATGCAGTCGATGGCCAGTCCATAGTCGCCGGCGGGAAGCGCGGCGGGCTGGACGGTGTTGCGGGCCGGGAAGACCTTGCCCCAGTTACGGGTCTTGTAGACGGCGTTCATGCGGTCGAACTGCTTGATGTCTTCCATGAAGATGTTGACCTTGAGGACCTTTTCGAGCGAGGAGCCGGAGGCGACCAGGTTCTTCTCGATCTCGTCGAGCACCCATTTGGTCTCCTCTTCGATGGTGCCTTTGACGCGGCAGCCGATTCCGGAGACAAAGAGGAGGTTACCGAAAGAGACGACGGTGGTGAAGGGGAAGGCGGTCTGGGACTTGCCGGTGGCATCCTTTTTGACGGTGGGTTTTGTCTGGGCGACGGCCTCCCGGGTGATGAGGGCTCCGGCTACGGCTGCCCTGGTGGCGTTTTTGAGGAGACCTCTCCGTGTCTGCTTTTCCATTTCCTGTGCTCCTTGATGGGGTAGTAGAACCCGATCATGGTACAGAACCAGCGGGATAGGGGAAACGGACATGAGACCGAGATCGGGCACGGATTTTTGGTGTCAGGCGGGGATGAAGCGCATGGAGGCGGAGTTCATGCAGTAGCGTAGGCCTGTGGGTTCGGGGCCGTCGTTGAAGACGTGGCCGAGGTGGGCTTCGCAGCGGACGCAGCGAACCTCGGTACGGATGCCGAGCGAGAGGTCTTCGCGTTCTGTGATGTTTTCTTTGGCGATGGGCTGGTAGAAGCTGGGCCAGCCAGTGCCGGAGTTGAACTTCGTTTGTGAGCTGAAGAGGGCGGTGTCGCAACAGACGCAGCGGAAGATGCCGTGGCGGTGCTCGCGCCAGCTGACGCCGGTGAAGGGCATCTCGGTGTCGGATTGGCGGGCGATCTGGAAGGAGTTCTTGCCGAGCTGGTCGAGCCATTCGCGGTCGGATTTGAGGAGTTTGGGGACGGTCTGTTGGCCGATGCGGGTGCCGTCGTCGCGGAAGTTGACGATGGTGACGCTGCCAGGCGTTCCGTGGACAGTTTCGCTGGCCTCGACGTGCAGACGGCTGAGGCGGGAGAGTGTGATGTAGGCCGTGGCGGCTGCTCCTCCAATGAGGAAGAGGCGGCGGGTGGTGTGCTTTTGCTGCTGGTCGAGGATACGTTCTGAATCGAACATCGGGACTCCCGGAGCGCAGCCCTGCGGATGCGGTCTTTAGTTAAGATGAACGGCTTGCGAAAAGGTAACGGGCAAGGCCGGGGCCGATGTTTCTCTCTTCGTCTTCGAGGTCGCCTGGAGGGAGAAGACGAACCGCAGATCCTTCGACTGCGCGGCTTTGCCGCTCCGCTCAGGATGACAGTTTGTGGGCAGGCGTCAGCAGCGACAGCGGCGTCAGCGGTGGTAGCGGCGCGCGGCGGCGTGGGCAGCGGCTGGGGGCGGTTGCGGCGGGCGATGCGTGGGCAGCGGCTGGGGGCGGCGAACGCCGAAAAGGCTGTGGCGGTTAGCCGAGCGCTTTCCGGGCGGCTTCGAGGACGAAATCGACGTCCTGCTGGCTGTGGGCGGTGGAGACGAAGGCGGCCTCGAACTGGCTGGGCGGCAGCCAGACTCCGGCGTCGAGCATGGCGCGGTGGAACTGGCCGAAGCGCACGGTGTCGGAGGCGGAGGCGCTGGCGAAGTCGGTCACGGGCTTGTCGGTAAAGAACCAGGTGAACATGGAGCCGACCTGGTTAGTCGTGAGGGTGATTTCTTTTTCCCTTGCGATGGAGGCGACGCCCTGTGCGATGGCCTGGGTGGTGCGGTCGAGCTGGGGGTAGATGGTCTGCTCGTTGGCGATGAGGTGCTCGAGGGTGGCGATTCCGGCGGCCATGGCGAGAGGATTTCCGCTGAGGGTTCCGGCCTGGTAGACGGGGCCGAGCGGGGCCAGGCAGTTCATCACGTCGGCGCGTCCGCCGAAGGCCCCGCAGGGCAGGCCGCCGCCGATGATCTTGCCGAGGGTGGTGAGGTCGGGCTGTATGTTGTAGAGGCGCTGGGCTCCGCCGAGTGTGACGCGGAAGCCGGTCATCACCTCGTCGATGATGAGCAGGGCGCCGTGTTGCTCGGTGATCTTTCGCAGGCCTTCAAGGTAGCCGTGTGCGGGAGGGATGGTTCCGGCGTTGCCGATGATGGGTTCGAGGATGACGCAGGCGATCTGGTCGGGGCGGGCGGCGAAGGCCCCGCGGACGGCGTCGAGGTTATTGAAGGGCAGCGCGAGGGTGTGCATCACGGTTTCGGCAGGGACACCTGCAGAGCCGGGGATGCCGAGGGTGGCGACTCCGCTGCCTGCCTTGACCAGCATGGCGTCGGAGTGGCCGTGATAACAGCCCTCGAACTTGATGATGAAGTCGCGTCCGGTGAAGCCGCGGGCCAGGCGGATGGCGGACATGCAGGCTTCGGTTCCGGAGGAGACGAACCGCAGTTTCTCGACCGACGGGAAGCACTGCTGGACGAGGGTGGCGAGCCGGGTTTCGGCGGCGGTAGAGGCCCCGAAGCTGGCGCTGCGTCCGGCGGCATCGCGGATGGCCTCGACGGCGGGCGGGAAGGCGTGGCCGAGAATCATGGGTCCCCATGAGCCGAAGAGGTCGAGGTAGCGGTTGCCGTCCTCGTCGTAGAGCCAGGCGCCTTCGGCGTGTGTCAGAAAGGGAGGATCGCCGCCGACCGAGCGAAAGGCGCGAACGGGAGAGTTGACGCCGCCGGGAAAGACGGCCTCGGCTTTCTGCTGAAGAAGGCGGGAACGGCTGTGCTGTAGAGGCATCCAAACCAGTATAGGATGACGTGGAGCGAGCGATGACCGTAGAACAAAAGGTGGAGCTGAAGGGGCGGGTGGTGCTGCTGTATGACGGACACTGCGGGCTGTGCAATCGGGTTGTGCGGTTCTGCGCGAAGCGCGATCCGGCGGGGCGGATGCGCTATGTTCCGCTGCAGTCGGAGGTGGGGCGCGAGCTGCTGGCGCGCTATGGCGAGACGCCGGAATCTTTGGAGTCGGCGGCAATCTTTCTGAATGCCATGACGCGGGAAGAGCGCTTCTTCCACCATTCGGACGCCGTCGCCTGGGCTCTGCGGCAGCTAAAGGCTCCGTGGAACTGGGTAGGAAGGCTGGTGCGATGGACTCCGCGGTTTCTGCGGGAGGCGGGGTATTGGTTTGTCGGCAAAGTGCGGTATGCCGTCTTTGGGCGGTACGCTGTCTGCCCGGTCCCGGCTCCGGAGATACGGTCACGCTTTGTGGGGGTGATGGACGCGGGAGGCGTGCAGGCCTGAGGATCGGACTCTGTTCAAAGGAAAAATTCGACCGACGGAGCTTCCGCGAGCGGCAGAGCTCCTTCAGTAGTTTGTTCCTTCTGTTCAGTATTCGTCTGCAGGATTAACGCTTCCCGGTTGCTTGCGAGGAGCTGCAAGGCGATTACAACCGATACGGGGAAGAGAAGGTTAAGGAAAGGAATCGCGTCCATCGAGTCGGATGCCTGCCATATGGTCTCGCAGGCAACTGCGACACTCACGGCAAGAAAGCCCCACCCGAGCTGGATGAGGGCAATCCGGCGTGCGAGTGCGGGATAGTACCCGGTGGGCTTCAGGTGGACGAGAAGCAGCACGGCGGGCAGCAGCAACACCTCGTTGTAGATCATTCCGGGCTCGTTGGGAGAGAGACAGATGGTGGCTGCCAGTGCCAGAGCGCACATCAGACCGAAGCGCAGGCCATCGGCGGGGCAACGACGGTGACGCCACAGCAGGAAGCCGCTGTAGAGACCGATTGCAGCAGAAAGCAACCCACCGGCCCAATGACCGAAGATCGCTACCAGATCCAGGTTTAGATGGCGGTAAGCTGCATAGTCGGCCATTGCGGCTCTCCAGTTCTGAACCCAGCCCGGTACCAGCCAGGTTGCGGCTGCAAGAAGGACGGACAGCGATGTCAGGAATGAGACAAGGAAGCTCCAGCAACGGCGCAGAGCGGCCCAAAGCAGGAGCCAGGCGATCAGGATTCCTGCAAGCTGCGGTTTGGTGGTCGCCATTGCCAGTGCTATGCCTGCGGCGATGACATTTCCTTGCTTCAGAAGAAGACATCCTGCGGCGAGCAGGAGTCCTACCAGCAAAGTGGGCTGCGTCTGGTGGATTGCCCACATGGAGGGCCAGCTCTCCACCGCAAGGACGGTGAGAAGGGCCATCCGTATAGGACCGACGCTGATGCCTACTGTCCATAACCACAAGGGTACGCTAGCGGCCATGACCAGCGGCAGCACAATCAAGGAAGCAGTGCGAACCGCCATCCAGGAGAAGGGAGCGATAAACGACAGAAGAACAAGTGTGTGAGCAGGATACGCAAACCCCATCTTGTTGACCGTTCGAAGCTCTTCTGGCGTTACCGGGCGGCCGTAGTACGCCGTCTGAATCTTCCTGGTGGTTTCATCGGAGTAGGGATTGCCATGTTCGAGCGCCATCTGTGCTCCGATCCAGACGGGCACCAGGTCGCCCTTCTGTGGGGCCATATTGCGGTTAATGATGTGGAGATGCCAGAGAGCGCAGGCACCCAGGAGCAGGGCTACGGCCGCTTGCCAGAAGACGGGGGTGCTCCTGCGTGGAGGCGTAGCGGCGATGGAGCGCTTGGTCTTCCCCGCGATTTTCATGGGCTTGAAGCGATTTTAGGAGAATGCCGGGCGTTAGTAGATACCACGTTCGGGGGCTATGGGGAGTGGCTCAAAGACGCAGGTTTTAGCAGGAGGGTGTCTGTTATGAGGGATCGCCGGGATTTCCGGGTCCGGGATGGGATTTCCGGAGTGCTGCTAGACTAAAAACTCTGCACTTTTGCATATAAATCCCCTGGAGAGACCCTTGCCGGAGAACATCCCTACGACCGACGCGACCACCCCGGAAAGCACATTGCAGAAGAAGGCGGGGGTTGGAGAAGCAAAGCTGCGCGAGGCGGCGGCCTCGCAAAAGACTGCTGGCGCCAGGACTGCGGGCCAGGGGAGCCGCGGCATCAGTTACGCGGACGCCGGGGTGGATATCTCGGCTGCGGACAAGTCGAAGCATCGCATTAAGATGCTGGCGCGCAAGACCTTTAACAAGCAGGTGCTGAGCGAGATTGGCGGCTTCGGCGGGCTGTTTGCGCTGGATCTCGAGAAGTTTCCGAACCCTGTGCTGGTGTCGTCCGCCGATGGTGTGGGCACAAAGCTGAAGGTAGCGTTCGAGCTGGGGATTCACCACACGGTGGGTCAGGATCTGGTGAACCACTGCGTGAACGACATTGCCGTGCAGGGTGCGACGCCGCTGTTCTTTCTGGATTACCTGGCGACGGGCAAGCTCGAGAACTCGGTGGTGGAGACGGTGGTGCAGGGCATCTCCGACGCCTGCCGCGCGAACGGATGCGCGCTGATCGGCGGAGAGACGGCGCAGATGCCGGGATTCTACGGCGACGGCGAGTACGACCTGGCGGGGACGATCATCGGGGCCGTGAGCCGGGACAAGATTATTACCGGCGATGGTATTCAGGTGGGCGACATCCTGCTGGGCCTGCCGTCCAACGGCCTGCATACGAACGGGTATTCGCTGGCGCGGAAGCTGCTGTTTGAGGTGGCGAAGTATGGACCCGACCAATATGTGAATGAGCTGAAGGACAAGACCGGCGCAGCGTTGATGAAGATTCATCGCAGCTATCTTGCGATCGTCAAGAAGCTGATCGCTGGCGAGGTGGTGGCCGGCATGGCGCACATTACCGGCGGCGGCATCACGGAGAACCTTCCGCGCATTCTGCCGAAGGGCATGGGCGCGCAGGTGGATCTTGCGACGTGGCAGGTTCCGCCGCTGTTTGAACATCTGCAGAAGCTGGGCGACGTGGAGCAGGACGAGATGCTGCGCACCTTCAACATGGGGATCGGGTTGATCGTGGTGGTTCCGGCGGAGAAGGTGAAGAAGGCGAAGGCCATTCTGAACCGGGCCAATGAACGCCACTCGATCATCGGGCGCATTGTTCGCGGCGAGCGCAAGGTCAGCTACAACTGAGGCCGGCTGCGGCCAGAGGAAAATAACTCAAGCTCGTAAATCCGTCAGGGGAGCTCGGGCGTACTGAGACTGTACGTTAGGTTTCGGTCCGCAGAGGAGTTCCCTACGTGAACAGGTTCAAAGAGGTATCAGAGAGACGACGTTTGTCCCGGCGGCGGTTTCTAAATTTGACCGCTGCGGGTGCTGGTTCGGCAGCAGCGATGACACTGGCTGAAGGATGCGGCGGCGGTTCTTCGGCCAGTACGATTGCAAGTTCCCCCGGCACGCCTGCAACGCCGGTCACGCCCACGCTGACGGACACCGACCTGCTGAATTTCGCACTGAACCTGGAGTATCTGGAGGCGGAGTTCTATCTTCGTGCCGTGACGGGCGCAGGGTTGTCGAGCGACGATGCCGGCGCGTCTGCGGGTGTGGTGACCGGCGGAACGCAGGTTCCCTTCAAAACATCGGGATTCCTTCAGATTGCCAAGGAGCTGGCGAACGACGAGCAGGCCCACGTGCGCTATTTGCGCAAGGTGCTCGGTTCGGCAGCCGTGAGCCGTCCCGCACTCGATTTGACGAACAGCTTCAACGCTGCGGCTGCGGCCGCGGGCTTCGGTCCCTCCTTCAATCCCTTCGGCGACGAGAACAGCTTTATGGTGGGCGCCTTTCTCTTTGAGGACCTGGGGGTGACGGCGTATCACGGCGCTGCTTCGCTGCTGACAAGCAAGCAGAATCTCGCTGGCGCCGCCGGCATCCTTGGGACCGAGGCGTATCACGCCGGCGAGATCCGGGCGCTGCTGACTCAGATGGACGTGCCCTACATTACGTATGCGAACCAGCTCTCCGGGCTGCGGGGAAGGGTCGGCGGGGGAGCGGAGACGACGCTCTCGGGAAGCGCGGTGGTGGCTGCCGACAGCAGCTCGATGGGACACAGCAGGACAACGGACCAGGTTCTGCACGTGGTGTATCTGAGCGGGAGCACCGGGGTGAAGAGCGGCGGCTTCTTTCCGAATGGCATGGCGGGAACGATTACAGCAGCGGCGAGCTAGCGCGAGCCGGGGAGACGATATGACCCAGGAAGAGATGAGTTCCGCGATGGTGGCCGTAGAGCAGAGACGCTCGTCGCGACGCTCTGCACTGCTGATGGGCGGAGCAGCCCTGGCCGGTCTTGCGCTAAGCAGGAAGGCGCTTGCGCAGACAGCGACAGTAGGCGACAACGACGTTTTGAACTTCGTCCTGAACCTTGAGTTCCTGGAGGCGCAGTACTATACGCTGGCCGCCACGGGCATGACCCTGGAGCAGGCGGGAGTTTCCACCAAAGGAGGAGACGGCAGCGCGGGCGGCGCTGTGACCGTGAAGGCCAATGCGCAGGTACCCTTTACAACGCCGCTGCTTAAGAGCTTTGCAGCCGAGCTGGCGGCTGAGGAACAGAACCATGTGAGATCGCTTCAGTCGCAGCTCGGAGGCGCTGCTGTAGAGCAGCCCGCGATCGATCTGCTGAACAGCTTCAACACCATGGTCCAGAAGGCCCTGCTGGGGTCGGCGTTCGATCCTTTCGCGAATGAGGCAAACTTCCTGGTGGGCGCTTACATCTTTGAAGATCTTGGTGTGACAGCTTATCAGGGGGCCCTCGGCTTGCTATCGAACAAGACCTATCTTGATAAGGCGATCGCAATCCATAACGTGGAGGCTTACCATGCGGGCGCCATTCGGCTGCGCATCTTTCAGGGCGGCTCCAACATGCAGCTGGCAAGCCAGCTTATCTCGGCGGCGCGCGCGGCGCTGAGTGGAGCGACGGGCAACGACGATGTGGGTGTCGGCCTGATTGGAGGAGCGGCTTCGATTGTGGACAACGACGAGAACGGCAGGACGTTTGCTCGCACCGCCGCCGAGGTGCTGAACATTGTGTACGCCGGGGGGCCTGCGGGGACGGGAGGGTGCTTCTTTCCGCAAGGGATGAAGGGGACAATCCGTTAGGTAACGCGTTGAAGCGTTACGAAAGTATTTGAATAAAGTTACTTCCAGATACGGCCAGATGATTGAAAGTGCGCATCTTAGGGCTGTATCAGGAAAGACTGCATTCATGACGGATATTCAGGACCATCCGATTTGCCTGCCTCAAGATTCCTTTCATCCTGTGAAGTTTCCCGAAGGGGAAGATTGGCGGGAGAGTGACGATCTGTTGTTGCGCCGCGTCCGAGAGAGGGATGCAGCTGCGATGACGAAGTTGTTTGACCTGTACGGGGGGATGGTTTATTCCGTCGCGCTGCGGGTGGTGCGGGATGCCGGGCGAGCGGAAGACCTTCTGCAGGACATCTTTCTGCTGGTGTGGCGGAGGCCGGAGTGCATTGTCCTGAGCCGAGGCACGCTGGCGGGATGGCTTCTGGTAGTCACGCGGAACCGGGCCATCGACGTATTGAGGAGGAGAAAGCCGACGGATTCCGTCGAGGACTACCAGCTTAGTTCGCCCATCAACCTGGCGAGTGAAGTAGAGCGTCGAGCGCTGGTGCGAACCGTCACCCGGGCTCTGGCGACGCTTCCTGCGATGCAAAGGATGGTGTTGGAGCTGGCTTACTTCGAAGGGCTGACTCAGACGGAAATTGCGGAAAGAACCGGCGATCCACTGGGCACCGTCAAGACGAGGATGCGTTCGGGGCTGATGAGTTTAAGAAAGGCATGCAGGTATGAGCAGCAAGGTACATATCGCGCGACAGGATTTGGGTCTGTACGCGATGGGGAACCTTCCAGGCGAAGACCGGTTCGCGGTGCGGCGTCACCTGCTCATCTGCGCGGCGTGCAGAGAAGAGCTCAGGAGTATTGCGGGTGATCTGACGGCACTGGCGGTGGGGGTGGAACAACATCCGGTGCCCGAGCATACGCGCAGATCGTTTCTCGCGGAGATAGAGAAGGATTCGGGACGGCAGAAATAACAAGGTTGGTTCAGGATCATTCGATCCTCCATCGTCAGAAGACGTGCGAGGGAGGATCGAATGATCCTTTGATTAGAGCTTCTTTTTAAGGTCGTAGGCCATGTTCTTGTGGGCGGCAATCATCGTCTTGCCCTTGAGCACGGCTGCGCGGAACTTCGTGTCCTTGGTGTCCTTGGCTTCGTCCGTGAACATGTCGAGAGCCTTGTCATGGTCGCTTACCATCTGGTCGATGTACTCCTTGTCGAAGTCAGCTCCCGAGAGCCCGTTCAGCTTGGAATATTCCTGTTTGTGATCGTCGTCGAGGTCGGTAGGTGCGGTGAGACCCCACTGCTCGGCGAAGGGCTTCATGGACTTGGACATTTTGGTGTGCTCAGCGATCATCTTTTTCGCGAAGGCTTTGACTGCGGGATTGGTGGCCTTCTGTTCTGCGAGCTGGGCCAGTTTGATCTCGTTCACGTCCGATTGCGATGCCTTGGCGAGGAACTGCTTATCGTCGTCGGTGGCTGCGCGTGCAATGGTTGGAATGGCTGCGGCAAGACCGCAAAGCAGCAGAAAAGAAGCCAACTTTCGTGAGGCTTTCATGGGGAGTCTCCTTGCGCGGCGTGATGGCCGCGGGAATGCGTGCATTGTTCCCACCGTGTGAGTGGTTTGGGCCGCAGGGAGGTTGTCCGGCAACGCGCTTAGAATCGAAACAGGACAGCAAGATCGATTCAGAGGAAAAATAGTGTGCATAGACTAGGCATCCTTCTTTCAGGCAGAGGCTCGAATTTCCTTGCGATTCACCGCGCCATCGGCGATGGTCGCATTCCGGATGCCGAGATTGCGGTCGTCATCTCGAACAAGGCGGAGGCGAAGGGCCTCGACGCGGCGCGATCGCTTGACCTGCCTGCGGTGGCTATCTGCCAACAAGGCAAAGGCCCCGCAGCACGCGAGGAGCATGACACGAAGATGATTGCGGCCCTGACCGATTACAGCGTGGACCTGGTGTGTCTTGCGGGTTACATGCGCATCATCTCGCCGGCCTTCGTGCAGGCATTTCCGAATCGCATTCTGAATATCCACCCATCCCTGCTGCCGGCGTTTCCGGGCCTGGATGCGCAGCAGCAGGCGCTGGACTACGGCGTGAAGGTTGCCGGATGCACGGTTCACTTTGTGGATGAGGCCGTGGATCATGGCGTGATCGTGTTGCAGAAGACGGTGCTGGTGCAGGATGAGGACACGTCGGAGACGCTGTCGGGGAAGATCCTGGAGCAGGAGCATAGGGCGTACCCGGAGGCGATCGCGCGCGTGTTGAGCGGAACACACAGGATCGTCGGGCGGCGCTATCTTCCGCTGTAATGGGTTGTTGCTGCTTACAGCGGAAGATGGATCGCCGACGAGTGCGGCGACATCCGAGTCAACCTTGAGGGCGCCTTTGCCGGTGATGCATCCTCCGGCTAGGTGCTTTGTGCTCCGCGCTGTTGCTGCTGGTCGCGCGCATCGCCGAGCGTTACCTTTACATCCATGCGCTTGCGCCCGCGATAGATCGTCACGGTGACGGTATCTCCGGCGCGGTGGGAGTTCATCACGGCGGAGAGGTCCTGTGGGCTGGTGATCTCCTGGCCATCCATGGCGACGATCAGATCACCGCCGAGCATCACGGGAATATTGCCCTGGTAGGCGCGCTGGCTGCCGCCATGAAGCCCGGCCTTGTCGGCAGCTCCGCCGGGAAGTACGCGTTCGATCAGGATGCCGTAATCGGCGGGAAGGCCGATCTGCTCGGCAAGATCGGGACCGATGGGCAGGGTGACGATATCGAGCGTCGGTCGGCGAATATAGCCGTACTTCGCGTAGTCATCCAGCATGGCGCGCGCCGTGTTGACGGGAATGGCGAATCCGATTCCGGAGCTTTGGTCGGCACCGTTGGAGGCGATCATCGTGGTAATGCCGATGACCTCGCCGTGCGAGTTGAGCAGCGGACCACCGGAGTTGCCGGGGTTGACGGCCGCATCGGTCTGGATGGCGTCTTCGATCGGATTGCCCTGGGGGCCGCGAATGGAGCGAATGGCGGAGATGATGCCACGCGTCATCGTGCCATTCAGCCCGAACGGATTGCCGATCGCGTACACCCGCTGGCCTACCATCAGGTTGCGGGAGTCCGAAAGCGTAACCGGGGTAAGGTCAGGAGCATCGATCTTGATCAATGCCAGATCGTGGTTCTTATCGACCGCAAGCACCTTTGCACGATACTTGTGTTTGTTCGAGAGCATCACCTCGAGCCGCTGCGCATTTCCGATCACGTGGTTGTTGGTGAGGATCAGGCCTTCCTTGGTGAGGATGAAGCCGGAACCCTGGCCCTGCTGAGGAACCGGACCGTAGAAGAAGTCAAAGGCGACCTCGGTCGAGGTAATGTTGACCACGGAAGGGAGGGCCTTTTTGTAGACGGCGATGTTCTGCTGCTCTTCTCCGTCGAAGGCCGGCTGCGCCGCTGCCTCGGTGAGGTGAAAGCTGCCCAGAGGACCGCTGACCTGCGTCTGGCTGGCTGCATCTGCATCGGAGCTGGAGTGCAGCCAGGGGAAGAGTCTCCCGGTGGACGACGAGTGCGTCGTCACGTAATAGAAGCCGGAGAGAAGAAGCACGACAAGCAGAACGGGGCGTAGTTTTTGCATAGATTTCCTGGATCGTCGCATCGCATCCATGCGCCTTGGCTGGCGCTGACTTCATTGTATCGACTGGCGAGGCGTACAACCACAGGCAGACCCGGGTTGCGCGAGATCAGGTGAGATGCGGTTTTACGTGTCGATGGACAAGCCCCAGCGCCAGAATGCCTGTCGCAAGATAGGCCAGCGGCAATGGTTCGGGAACCGGAGAGAAGATTTCTACTGCATGATTGTCCGTCTCGAATCCTGCACTCGCGAGCGTCTGAGTAAATTCAACTGTGTCAAAAAGGCCGTTGAGATCGTAGAAGTTGAGATATGCGAACTGTTGAAAGTAGTCAGCTCCATCGTTTGGATTGCCGCAGTAGAGTGAGCCGGGGCAGTTGCCAACCAGGTTCATGAACGCCTGCGGCGTGAACGTGTACAGGAGCATGTTTCCCCTGTAGAACTGGAGAACGTTTCCGGGATCGAGTGCGGTGAACCACACGCCAAAATAGCTTGCTCCCTGGTTGAGGTGTACCACCGGGGATTTAGGCACCCACCTTTTGCCGATCTATGTACGATCGCGACGCGACCTGCGATAGTGGGTGGCTGAGGTTGGATGGATGAGACGACTGCTTGTTGTGTGGATGTTGTCGGCGGGATTTGCGGCGGCTGCGCAGGAGAATCCTGCGGCGAAGATCATGGAGAACCATGCGGTCACCGAGGCCGATGGAACGGTACGCGAGCAGCGGGTGATTCCGATGCCGCAGTGGCTGAGTCCTGAGGCCAAGGCGTGGCTGAGCCGCCCTATGCCGACGGATGCGAATGTACCGCAGACCATTGAGCAGCGGCGCGCGATGCTGGACGCATCACAGGCTCGCCATCGGGATGAGCTGCTGAAGATGTTTCCGGTAACCGTGAAGGACAGTAAGGTGGCAGGCGTGCCGGTGCGCGAGGTCGTTCCGATGACGGTGAAACATCAGGACCGCGTGCTGATCTGTCTGCATGGAGGCGGGTTCAATGCAGATTCGGGTTCGTACTCGGAGTCGATACCAGTGGCGGGGCTGACGGGAGTGCGCGTGGTGAGCGTGCTGTACCGGATGGCGCCGGAGAATCCGTTCCCTGCGGGAGTGGACGATGTGATCGCGGTCTACAAGGAGCTGCTGAAGCAGTACAAGCCGAACCGCATCGGCATCTTCGGGAGCAGTGCGGGCGCGGCGCTTACGCTCGAGGTGGCCGTAAAGCTGAAGCAGTTGAAGATGCCGATGCCTGCGGCGCTGGGGCCGTTCTCCTCGTCGGCGAGCATGGTGGAGGGAGGTGATTCGCGCTCGCTGTACAACACGGATGGCTGGCGCGGGTATGTTTCGGTCCAGGATGGAATGCAGAATGCGGAGTATGTGGGGAAGACGGACCGGCGCGATCCGGTGCTGTCGCCGATCTATGCCGATCTGCACGGTATGCCGCCGGCGCTGTTCATCACGAGCGAGCGCGATCTGCTGCTGAGCTCGACGAGCGAGTTGCATCGCGCGTTTCTGCGTGCGGGAAACCAGTCGCAGCTGATCGTGTTCGATGGCCTGCCGCATTGCTTCTGGAATAACAATCAGCTTCCGGAGTCGCGTGAGGCGTGGGGGTATATGGCGGAGTTCTTTGATCGGGAGCTTGGGCGGTGAGAGGTCGAGACAAGTTGAAACTCTGTCATGTGACGCGACCTGTTTAGGGCTATCTTTTGGGGCTATGATCGGTGAATTGGTTTAACCCTTGCCAACCTGCAGCCGATGAAGCGAACGGGCTTTCGATCATCTCCTGCCGGACGAATCAAGATGCTGCAGCTCATCCGCGCTTCAGAGACCCTGGAACCATCTGATCCGCCGTAAACAGGTATTGGAGGCATATATGCGTTCTGAAGCGATCTTCCGCGCAAAAGAGGCTGTTTCGAATCGGTATCAGCTTTGCCAGACGGTGGCGAAGGCCACACGCCGGATGCATGTCGGCTCGCGAAATCCGCAGGACACAATCAACAGCGCATTCGAGAAGATTGCTGCGGATGCGCCGGTGACGGAGGTCAAGCGTGTGGCTTTGTAGCGAAAGTGCAGGTTGCCCCCCTGTCGTGATATGCCTGTCCGGAACGGAGGCGTACTTCGGGGCTCCTTTCTTGGGATGAGAGATGACATCGACTCGACTTTGCTCAGAGCAGGCTTTGAAGCCATGCCGTGAAGCGAGGCGAGTTGAAATGTATCAGATGTGGCGAGAGCTGTTTCGTCGGTGTCATCCTGAGCGGATGAGCGCGTAGTCGAAGGATCTGTGGTTCGGCGATTGGCAACGGAAGCAAGAAACCGCAGATCCTTCGACTGCGCTTCTCACGATGACACCGGCGAGAAGCTTCGCTCAGGTTGTATGGGCCAGCCGCCTTCGCTCGAATGATCCCACATCTCAGAATCGAGATGCGGGGCACGCGATCGTGCGGGTATTGTCCGAATGTGGGCAGCCGTCCGCCCGGACTTTCTGTATGGCCACTCGCGCGACTGTGAAGGTTCCAGGGGTAAGATCGTGTGCATGATCCGCAGACGCGACTTGAAAGCAAAAGCACTGAAGGGCGCAGCGATTATTGGCGTTGCCATGGTGGGGACGGCGGTAGGGGCAATGGCCGTGGGAGCGATGGCAATCGGTGCGCTCGCAATTGGCGCGCTGGGGATCAACGCGTTGGGCATGGGGACAGGAAAGATCGAGGAGTTGAGCATCGGCAAGCTTACGGTGGATGAGCTTGTGATTAGGAAGCGTGGGGAAGAGGGCTGAGGTGCTGGGGATGGCGGTTCGAGCTTCGCTCGAATGCCCACTCATGCGATGAAGCCGCATGAATGGGGCCACCCGATGTGCACGGTCAAATTTATGTATGGGCCACCCGCCCACCGTCCGGCCCGAGATTGGCCGCGAGGCGAGCGTCGCTATTGTGGGTCAGTACGTCTTTTTGTTTCGCGTGATGGAAGAGCGTGCGCGCGGAGCGGATTGTCTATGGTGGGCGCGATCTTGCGGAGCTGTTGAAGGAGTAGGTTCGAGCTTCGCTCGACCTTCGCGGATACTACTTCCGCGAACACCCTTTGTCGCCTAAGAACCGTTCAACACGTAGGCGCACAGAATTCGGTTCCTTCAACTCACATTGCCAAATGACGAGCGCCTGCCATCCAAGCTGCTTGAGCATTTCAAGATTCCTCCAGTCCCGCACCTTATTTTGCCGGAGCTTCGGAATCCAGAAGTCTCTATTGGTTTTTGGAATGAGTCCGACTTTGCATGCATGAGAGTGCCAGAAACATCCATGAACGAATATCACCTTGCGCCGCGCCGGAATGCCAGATCAGGTTTGCCTGGAAAGTTTTGTTGGTGTAGACGGAAGCGATAACCAAGCTTGTGAACTAGCTTCGCACTGCCATTTCCGGCACTGTATCATGGCTGCGGATTGCTCGCATGTTCTCGCTGCGATCCATAAACCTCAATTCTTGAATTTTTCGCGGAGCCAGATGTTGAATGACTTCCGCCCTATCAGGGCCTTGGTGCCCTGATAGCAGCTCGAACATAAGACCCAAATCGTTGACGGTTCATCTTTCTCGCCGATGTGCCCGACATGAAAATCAGCCGTTCGCCCCGTAACGTCATCAATGTCCCCAGGAATAACGCCGCACATCCGGCAAAATAGGTTGTCGTGGTCAAGGGCAACGCTACGAAGCTTCGCTGAAATACCTCGTGCAAAAACTACATCGCATTTCTCTGGCGAACCCTCTGGCCTAGCTTGCAGTGCGCATCCGCTCTCGCAAGTCTTGTGTGCATTTCGGCAGCGTCTAAGTCGCCTCGTTAAGTGGAATGTTCGCATTCGTATCCCCCGTCTAATCAACTCGCATCCGTTAGAAACATGCCCGCCAAGTCTCAGGAGAGAGTTTGACGCTCATCTCCAGCGGTGGGGCGATAGTAAAAATACGTGGCCCAGCGGCAAATAAGTGAACACGATAGACCCGCCATTCGTTGGGCCACTGTCTTGCGGCATCGCACTCGTTGCGCGTGAGGAAAAATGGTGTACGGGAAGACCCGTTCGTGGTTTTAACCTCGATAAATTGGGGGTGACCTAATAAGTTGAATGACGAGACATCATAACCTGCACCGTCACCATCTTCAGCAGCGATCCATCGTACTTTTCTTGCTAAGTCCGCGCGATCTGCTTCTTTGAGCCTGTTCCTCTCTAGATCAACGACAAAGGACTCCCCGGCTTTACCGAGAGAGCGGTTACGATAGTCCCGCTCCACCGGATCAAACTTCCCGATAAGCTGTCGTAAACGCTCTGGAATCCGCTCCTCGGTCGCCCGTAAGACTGGTGGTGGTACAAAGATTTCAGCAGGCGACGGCAGAACGCTCAATGGCACCGGCGCAGGCTCAAGAATGCTTTTGTGGTTGGTAATGTAGCGATCTATCGCATCGAAGATCGCATTCTGATAGTTCATCTTTGGTTTGTAGCCAGGAATCCATGGCATGCCCAATTCATCCAGTACGGCCGAAATGTTTTGGTGCTTGAACTCCACAGAACGGTGTGAACGACCAATCTTTGCCATCAGAACTGCACTATGTCGTGATTTGACGTATTCCCGCCCCGCGAGATCGTCCGCGAGCATCGCAAAATAGTCAGCGACGATCAGGTCAAGTTCGTCATCCTGCCAATTCGTCCCGTACTTCGGATCTTCAGCCATTTATCCCTATTAAAATGCGGTTAGAGTATGAGCGCCACGGCGTGACAACTCCTAATTCACTAGCCTTAGTATCCATACAAGGGCGGCAAGAACGTTAGCCCCGGCGCTTTTCTGGGTACAGATCGAATCCTCTTGTTGGAAATAGTGCTTTGTGTTGTAGGGTCAACGCTCACAGCTGAACCCCCATTATTCCTTTATATTCGCTCCGATCCTAGGAAGACTTGTTTGTCCTTTACACATCGAGCCGTACCGAACAAGGAACAGTAGATTTTCCAAGTTATGGCGTTCTAAAGGGAACATGCACCGGAAAATCAAGAGGCCGCGATTGCTCGCGGCCTTTTGGTGTTGCTGAGTTGATGTTGGGTTAGATCTCTTTGACTCCGTCGACGAATGCCTTCAGCTTGCGGCTGCGGCTGGGGTGGCGGAGTTTGCGCAGGGCCTTGGCTTCGATCTGGCGGATGCGTTCGCGGGTGACCTGGAAGGACTGGCCGACCTCTTCGAGGGTGTGTTCTGAGCCGTCTTCGAGGCCGAAGCGCATCTTGATGACGCGCTCTTCGCGCGGCGTCAGGGTGCGGAGGACCTGCGAGGTGTACTCCTTGAGGTTGACGCTGATGACGGCGTCAGACGGGCTGACGGCCATGCGGTCCTCGATGAAGTCTCCGAGGTGCGAGTCTTCCTCTTCACCGATGGGGGTCTCGAGCGAGATAGGCTCCTGGGCGATCTTGAGGACCTTGCGGACCTTGGCGACCGGGATGTCCATGCGACGGGCGATCTCCTCGGAGGAGGCTTCGCGGCCAAGCTCCTGCACGAGCTGGCGGCTGGTGCGGATGAGCTTGTTGATGGTCTCGATCATGTGGACCGGGATACGGATGGTGCGGGCCTGGTCCGCGATGGCGCGGGTGATGGCCTGCCGGATCCACCAGGTGGCGTAGGTCGAGAATTTGTAACCGCGACGGTACTCGAACTTGTCGACCGCCTTCATCAGGCCGATGTTGCCCTCCTGAATGAGGTCGAGGAACTGCAGGCCGCGGTTGGTGTACTTCTTGGCGATTGAGACGACGAGGCGAAGGTTGGCTTCGATCAGCTCGCGCTTGGCACGCTCGGCGTCCATGTCGCCCTGGATCATCTCGCGCTGGGTGCGCTTGAGGTCGGCGATGGAGATGCCGGCGTCCTTTTCAAGCTGCTCGAGGTCGACGCGGCAGTTCTTCTGCTGACGCTTGTACTCCTTGCGCAGTTCTTCGGACTTGGAGGCCTCGTGCTTGGCGTCGAGGGTCTTGATCTGGCGCTCGAGCGTGCGCATGGAGTCAACGGTCTTGTTGACCTTGTCGAGCAGGCGCTTCTTTTCGGCGTTGGTGTACTTCAGCTCGCGGACGATGCGGCTGATGTAGACGTGCTCGCGGCCGATGAGCCAGCGGGTCTTGCGGGTGTCCTTGGCCTTGGCCTTGGCGTCCTTGCCCTGGGGGGCTTCGAGCTTCTCTTCGAGCTGCGCAATCTTCTTCTGGTGCTTGAGGATGACGTCGATCCTGCCGACGGTCTGCTTGACGCGGCCCTGCAGGATCTCTTCGGTGAGCTCTTCTTCGTCGAAGGTGACGACTTCCTTGATGTTGCGCACGCCGCGGCGGAGGTCCTCGCCGAGGGCGGTGATCTCGCGGATGACGATGGGCGAGCGCGAGATGGCCTTCATGACGCGGAGCTGTCCGCGCTCGATGCGCTTGGCGATTTCGACCTCGCCCTCGCGGGTAAGCAGGGGCACGGTGCCCATCTCGCGCAGGTACATGCGGACGGGGTCGTTGGTCTTCTCCAGTTGTCCGGGCGAAAGGTCGAGCTCTACGTCCTCGCCTTCTTCGCCGATCTCCGGCTCGTACTTGTCGCGGTCGAACTTGTCTCCGGAGAGGACGTCGATGCCCTGGGTGTTGATGGTGGTCAGCAGATCGTCGAGATCGTCGGGGGAGGTGATGTCTCCGGGCAACAGGTCGTTGACCTCACCGTAGGTGAGATAGCCCTTTTCCTTCCCGGTCTCAATGAGCTTTTCTTCCAGATCGTCTTCGTACTTGTCAATTTCTTCAGCCACGAGGGGTGCGCTCTCCTGCAGATAAATTCTTTTTGTGGGATGCCGCTCAGGCAAGGTTCTGTAGTATCCGGGGCGGAGCTATCCCTGGGTTGTTTCCGTGGTGTCAGGGAGCAGATAGCGGTGGCGACCGCTTTGGCCAGCCGTAAGACCTTCAAGAGAGGTCAGGCATTCAAGGGCACACTTCCCCAGCGAATCACAGGATACCACAGTACTTTAGACGGCTCAGGCGGGAAAAAGATTCGGCGGGGGTTCACGAAGGGGTTCGCCGGGGGCTCCGTTCTGGTGGCGCGGGCAGCGGCGCAGGTGGATATCGGTGCCGTTGGCTCCGTAGTCGTGCCCGCAGTGGGTACAACGTAAGTGGTAGATGGTCTGCCCGGGAAAGGTTTCGGACGGGAAGCCGGTCCGGGCGATGACGCGCTGGCCGTGCGGGTTGGTGTAGCCGGGATCGGTGGTCTTGTGGCGGGGCATAGCTGCTTTGAAGATTCTAAAGCAGTGGGAAAGCGCAGCTTGTACCGTGCGCGCTTACCGGAGACGGCGAGGAACCGCAGATCCTTCGGCTTCGTGCTTCGCGGTCCGCTCAGGATGATGACACGGGAGAATAGATGAGCGTCACCGCAACTAATTCAGAAGGGAGTGACCCTCAACGGCGACAGGCCGGGTTGTTGGCTTTTTCGACCGCAAAAAAGCCGATGCTTGCCGGTGGTAATGTGGCCACGCCCGCTGGCGTTGGGGTTCCGGTGAGGGTAGGAAGACCACCCCTGCCGTCCAGACTCAGGTCTACCCCGTTTAGCGCGACCTGATTGCTGGTGAGGTTGTCGGAGGTGAGGACGTACCGCTCGGACGCGATCGGCAGGCTGATCTGTTTTGAGGCCTCGCGGTCGGCGTTGATGGCGAGCAGGGCGACTCCGCCGGGGTGGTTGCGGAGGCAGGAGGCGTAGAGATAAAGCCCTGGCGTGGAAGGTGTTCCGGACGGAGCGGCCCTGGGGTCGGCGTCGAGGACGGTGGTTCCCATCAGCCGGTGCCAGAGCAGGGCGGCCCAGTAGTCGGGGCGGGGGTCGTAGGTATCCTCGTCGAGCAGGGCGTAGTCACTGGCTGCCAGGGTGTTGTGCTGGATCGCGTAGACGCCGCGTCTGGCCAGGGCGCCGAGCTGGTTGAGATAGCGGAAGGTGTCGATAAAGGTCGATGCCCAGGGATCGCCCCCGCAGGCGGCTTCGCCGGTTTCGGTGAGCCACAAAGGCTTGCCTGGGAGGTACTGGTCGCGCAACTTAGCGTAGAACTGCTCGTCCCGGACGGTGCGGGAGAGCCAGCCGTCTGTGAGGGCTGTGTCGGCGGTATCCTTTGACCGCTGCTCGGCCCGCTGGCAGCGCTGCGAGACGCCTCCGTAGAAGTGGTAGGAGAAGCCATCGAGCCCGGCGACCCCGGCGGCGTTGAGCATGTCGGTGGTCTTGAGCATCGTCATCTGGATGGGTGGGGCCGAGGAGAAGCCGAGTTCGCCCACGGAGCCGGGGCCGAGGATGGTCATCTTGGGAGCGGCCTTGGAGATGAAGGCGTGGAAGGCCTTGTAGTCGCGCCCGTAGGATTCGGCGTTATAGCCCTTGGGGACGTTGCTGATGGAGGCGAAGGTCGGCTCGTTGAACATCTCGGCTGCGGCGATGCTGCCTCCCTGCGAACGCGTGTAGTCGAGCACTTTTTTGGCTTCCACGGGAGTCCAGACGCCGTTGGCGTCGCGGACGCCGGTGCTGACGGCGAAGGAAGTGATGAGCTGCGCGTCGACCGCCTTCGAGAAATCGAGGACTCCCTTCCACTGCTTGCGGGTGAGAACGCCTCCGAATCCTGCGGGAGGCTTTTCGGGTGCGGGCGAGTCGGAGTCGTGGAAGTAGGTGGAGTTGGCCCACGTCCCGCTGACGCGCACATAAGCCGGTCCAAGCGCGGCGGCGAGACGGCGAAGTTTGGCGTTTGAGAGGTCGATGGGAGCGCGGTAGCGGTAGAGCGACGGGTCCATGCCGGATGGCACGGAGGCCTTGGCGGCATCGTTTGCGGCAGGCTGCTTCTGGCTCTTATAGGGAGCCCAGAAGCGGCCGCCGGTCACCTCGACCATCTCGATGTTGTAGCCCTGAAAGCGGGGGCTGACGGTGCCGACGCGCGCCAGGGAAGAGACGGGAATGGACTGCGCGGGCAGAAGAGGCGCGGCAAGAAGAGATGCGACGATAGAAGCGACCGCGGCAGCGGTGAAACCCATGATTCTCAACGGAGTGCACCCCGTGCGACTTTGCTTGCGGAAAGCAGGGTATATGCGCGGGGGGTGCGGGTGTCAATGATGGCCGCCGGCAGGGCCGCCGGTGAGCAGCTGGCTAGACGACTTCCTCTGGAGGAGTGGCATCGGCCGGGGTACGGCGGATGCGAGCGAGCAGAACCGCAGGTCGCAACGATTGCGGGTAGTGGAGCATGCTGGCCATGAAGGCCGGGAAGGTATCGTGCGACAGCTTGAGTGAGGCGGGGAGAACGTACACGTTCATCACCATCTCGGAGAGGAGCAACGAGGCGGCTGCCCACAGCAGGCCGAAGTGCTTCGCCAGCACATAGGTGAAGACGACCGTGATGCTGGTTCCGAACAGATACCACATGGCGAGCTTCTGGTGTTGATTGACCGCCGCCAGCAGGGTGGAGCTGGTGGACCAGAGCGAATAGGCGATTACCACGAGAAGCAGGATGCTGAGCAGGCCGCGGCTGGGCGGGACATGGCCGCCGGTCCAGTGATTGAGGAACCATGGGCCCAGCGTCAGCATGGCGGCAACGATGGTGACTGCGATGATGAGACCGAGCTGGCAGGAGCGGCGATGCAGCGTACGGGTGAGCGCAACGTCCTTGGTTCCGAAGGCGGAGGACATCTCAGGCCAGAAGGTGGCGTTGACCATCTGGACCAGTTGCAGGGCCACGCGGGAGACGGTGCGGGCCGTGCCAAAGACGACGACCTCGGTAGGGCCAAGAGCATATCCCACGGCCATCAGGGTCCCCTGAAGATTGAAGGCGTTGCCGATGGGAAAGGCCATGAAGGCGAAGGCAGGCGCGCTGAGGCGCCGTATCTCGGCGAAGCTGGCATGGTTCCATCCGTAGCGGATCCAGGGGATATCGCGCCGCACCATGATGCAGAGCACGACGGTAAAGAAGGCGTTGACGCAGGCGAAGACAAGTGCAGTGACGCGTGCGCCGCCGCCAAGGCATACGGGAAGCAGCATGGCGCCGAAGGCAGCGAGGGAAAAGATGCTTTTGATAAAAGAACCGTAGGGGTACCGGCCTACGCAGCGATAGGCCGACTGCAGCAGCGACTCAAGCTGGCCGAGCAGGACAGAGCAACCCAGGTAGAAGATGATCCACTTGGTATCGCTGGGGTTGATGGCGTGAAGCTTGAGCAGGCGCGCGGCGGGGGTGAAGTAGAGGGCCAGGCCGAGCAGGACGATACAGGCGGAGCAGATGATGGTGATGAGCCACCAGCAGCTTTGAAAGACACGCAGGGCGCCATCGCGGTCGTCCCGGGCGGTCATCATCGTCATCTCGTTTCCGGCGACGTTGCCGAAACCAAAGTTGCTGACGCCCAGGTAGGAAGGAATGGCGCTGACGATCATCCACTCGCCATAGAGCGGTACGCTCCAGAAATGGAGAAAGACCGGTACCTGGACCAGCTGCACGATCGTCGTGGCCAGCTTGCTGATCCAGTTGGAGATGAAGCCGAGCAGGAGCCGGCGTTTAACTGGGGAGTCCATCAGGGTTCCGTATCTCTGGTCTTGTCAGGATTTGTGCAGCATGGCATAGAGCCGATGGAAGTAGGGACGCGCCAGCTTTCGAGCGCGCTGTGAGAGGCTTGTGGGCCTGGAGACTGTGCCACCGGACGCAAAGATTCCAAGTTCCTTTTGTTTGCCGATACGCTCCGCCCAGGGCTCGAAGAGCGGGAGCACCTGGTTGCGTTCTGCCGGCGGAAACTCCTGGCAGGCCGCCGAGAGATAGCGCATGAAGTTATTGGCGCTCGCCGCATGGATCCAGCTGGTATCTTTGATGCCGGCCCGCTCGCAGGCCAGGGGAAAGACTTCTTCGAACATGCGCTGCTCATCGTTGAGCCACATGGCAATGCGCTGCTGAAACTTGTTTCCGTCGTGACCGACGCGATACGCGCTGATGATCTCCGGTTCGCGAACGAACGGGCCGAAGGGCGCCATCTGCACGAACAGTGCCCAGTCCACAAGGGAGCGGATGGAATTGAGGATAGGGCCGGAACGCTCAAAGGCGTCCCTCCGGATCGCAAAGGAGGTTCCGCACACCATCGGGCCATGACGCTGTGAGAGCAGCGTTTGAGGCGGCCTCTGCAGACGCGGCATGCTGAGCAGATTCTCCTGGCCGAGGACAGCTCCCTTGGCGTCCACCGTCTGCCAGCTCGCGCGTACCAGTACGGCTTCAGGATCACGCGCCGCCCCCCGCATGAGCACCTCCCCATAGTTGGGAAGCGCAATATCGTCGCTGCAGAAGATGGTGATCCAGTCAGAGGTCTGGCTCTGAAGCGTAAACGTGTATTGCCCGGCCAGATTTACGTTAGGCGGAGGCTTCACTCCGCGCACGTGTTTGGCATACTTTGCGATGATCTCCGGCGTATGGTCGGTACTGTAATGGTCGGAGATGACGATCTCATCCGGCGGACGAGTCTGGTTGAGGAGCGAAAGAATGGTTTCCTCAAGGTACTCTGCCTGGTTGTAGGTGGGGATGCCCACAGAGAAGGTCAAAGGCTTGGCCATTACCTTTGATTGTAACAAGCGGCAGGTTACGGGAGTGTTCGCGCCTGGTGAGCGGCGCATAACTCATCGATTTCCATCTCGATAAGAGGAACTGTGGTACTTCCATAACGTGTCATCCTGAGCGGAGCGCAGCCGAAGTCGAAGGATGCCACGTTTTACGAAATGCCGGATTTGCCGCTCATCTCATGTGTCTGCGTGCTTCAGTGCTCGCGGAGCCGTCGGTCGAGCTGCACCCGCTCTCCAAGCAGGTTGGTCAGCATGGCATTGTCGCCGCGGCGTTCTGCTTCAGCGATAAGGGCGCGGAGTTCGCGTTGACGGCGCTGGAGATAGCGGTATTCAAGCGTATGCAGTGCGCCTTCGACCTGCTGGACGAGGCTGAGCTGGGCGGTCTGCAGGTTCTCCGCGTCGGGCTGCTCGAGGGCGCGTGCGAGCAGGACGCGGCTGGGCTGATCGGGTGCGACGTCCAGAGGATTCTCCGGCGCGGGGGCCAGCGCGAGCGCCTCAAGAACGGCTGATGATGGAAGGCCGTCGTACCAGCCTGGATTCTCAGCAAGTCGTGTGGCGGCAAGAGTGCGGGCGGCGTCAACTTCAGGAAGGACGAGCGCGCGCAGCAGGATGCGCTCGGTCTCGCTGGCAGGATCGTGGTTGTGGGAGCGGACGCTCTCGACGCGCTGCATGGCGGCCTGCCGCAGCTCCTGGCGCAGAATGGCCGAGTCGATGCCGAGCTTCTGGGCGGCGTCGGCGGCGAACTCATCGCGCTGCAGGGCTGAGGGGATGCGCCGGATGTGCGGCAACAGGAAGTTCATCGCCTTCACCTTGGCGTCGGCGGTGCGGCCGGGATACTCCTGACGGGCGCGCTCGATAAGGTAGTCCACATAGCGGCTGGCGGCGCGAACGGCGGCGGTGTAGGCGGGCAGGCCGCGCTCGCGGATGTAGCGGTCGGGATCGAGCCCGTCTTCGAGCAAGACGATGCGGACGTCGAAGCCCTCCTCGACCAGCATGGCTCCGGCCTTTTCTGCGGCGTTGCGTCCGGCGGTGTCGGGATCAAAGTTGAGGATGACCTGCTTATTCGGGGTGAAGCGCGAGAGCAGGCGTACCTGGGATTCAGTGAAGGCAGTTCCGGAGGTGGCAACTACGTTCCGGATTCCGGCCATGTAGACGGATATGCAATCCATCTGGCCTTCCACCAGCAGAGCGAAGCCGAGGTTTCGAATCTCGGCGCGTGCCTTGTCGAGATTGAAGAGCACATGACCCTTGGTGTAGATGGGGCCTTCGGGCGAGTTCATGTACTTGGCGATGTCGCGGCCCTTCTCGTCCTGCGTGTCGAGCGCGCGGCCGGTGAAGGCGATGGTCTTGCCCTGCTCGTTGGCGATGGGGAACATGATGCGCTTGCGAAAGCCCGAGTAGAGCAGGCCGGGCGAGCCGTCGGCCTGCTCGCGGGACTTGAACAGTCCGCTGGAGCGCATCGTCTCTTCGTTGAAGTGCTGCCCGAGCGCGTTGCGCATGTGGTTGTAGTCGTCAGGCGCATAGCCGATGCGAAACTTCTGGATGGTCTCGGCAGTGACGCCGCGTGTGGTGAGGTACTCGCGGGCACGTGCGGCTTCCGGAGATTTCAATGCAGCTTCGAAGTACTGCGTGGCGGCTTCGTGGATGTCGAGGAGCTGACGGCGCAGGCCGGCCTCGCGTGCCTCTTCCGGCGACGAGAATTCGCGCTTGGGCAGCGGGATGCCGGACTTCTGCGCAACCAGGCGAACCGCCTCAGGGAAGGAGAGGCTCTCGAGCTTCATGATGAAGGTGAAGACGTCGCCTTTTTCGTGGCAGCCAAAGCAGTAGAAGTATCCGTGGTTGGCGTTGACCGAGAAGGAGCCGGTCTTTTCTTTGTGAAAGGGGCAAAGGCCCGTGTAGTTCTGTGCGCCGGTCTTGCGCAGCTTGATGTACTCGCCGACGATGCGGACGATGTCGGTCTGCTGCTTGACGGTTTGGGCAAAGTTGTCGGACACGGGCGCTACGGTCAGTTTATTCGATTGCAGAAGGGCTGCCGGGACAGGGCGGTCCCGGACCAGGATGCAGGATATTCTGCGGGAGCGGGTGGAAATGCGCCGGGGAAGCTTCGGGCCGTTTTTGTGCTCACCTAGAATGAAGGGGTGACCCCTGAACTTCAGGACCGCATCATGGTGGTGCTGGTCCGAGCAAGAAACTCGAACAACATCGGTGCAGTCGCGCGGGCGATGCACGACTTTGGATTCCGTCACCTGCGCATCGTCACTGAGTACGCCCCGCCGCTCGAGACAGCGCGCTCAGCGGTGGATGCCTCCAAGGTGCTGGCTGGGGCAAGGACGTTCGCGTCTGTTGCGGAAGCGGTTGCTGACTGCACGATGGTTGTAGGGACGACGGCGGTGGGCTCTCGGGCGCTGGAGCATCGTCTGGAGCTGCTGGCGCAGGCGAGCGGAAAAATCCTTACGGAAGCGACCCAGCCTGCATCGCGCGTGGCGATCCTGTTCGGGTCGGAGAAGACGGGGCTGAGCAACGAAGAACTGAGCCACTGCCACTGGGTGCTTACGATTCCCATGTACCAGCACGAGGAGATGCGGCACCCCTCGATGAACCTGGGGCAGGCGGTTGCAGTGTGTCTGTACGAGATGGTGCGGAACCCCGAGCAGACCAGCAATGTGGGGCTCCGCGAAACGGCACGTGGCGAGGATGTAGAACGCTTCCTCGTGCTCTTTCGTGAGGTGCTGGACGAGACCGGTTACGTGCAGCGCTATCCGGCGAACGCGCGCGAGACGCCGCTGCGAAGGCTGGTCCTGCGGATGGGCCTGACCGCAGAGGACATGCCCGTGTGGATGGGCGTGATGCGGCAGGTGCTGTGGAAGATCCGGCAGGTGGGCGACAGAGATGCGCGGAGGTAAAGTGCAGCTCCAAACCGCAGATCCTTCGACTGCGCGGCTTCGCCGCTTCACTCAGGATGACACTTTGTTGACTGGCGTAGTGTTCGCTCAGGATGACACTTTATGGACTCGCGTGGTGTTCATCCGGAAGAAACGTCACTCGGGCCAGCCGGCATTGCTCAACGTGCATGGAGGCGAGGAAAGAGCATGGTAAAGGGAAAGATTCTGTCGGGTGGAGTAGCGGTACTGTTGGCCTCAGTGGGGATCACGGCTGTGGCCCAGCAGCAGCGCCAGCTCACCCCTGCCGACTATGCACGAGCCGAGAGCTTCATGAACTACAAGGCGAATCCGCTGGTCTACCACAGCGTCGAGAACCCCGTCTGGATGGGCGATGGCCGCTTCTGGTATCGGGATCACGGTCCGGATGGTACTACCTTCATGCTGGTTGATCCCGCGAAGAAGACGAAGGCGCCCGCCTTCGATCACGCGAAGCTGGCCAGCGCGTTGAATGCTGCGCGTGGGGCGAGCGGAAGCAAGCAGGAGCGCCTTGATCCACATCATCTGCCCATCTCGGAATTTTCGCTGACCAACAATGATCAGACCATCCACCTGACCGTCGTGGAGAAGCACTGGAGCTGCGACTTGTCCGGAGCGGGTGTATGCAAGCCGGATGCACAGCGCGATCTCCCGGAGGGACATGCTCCCGTGGTGCTCTCGCCGGACGGCACGAAGGCCACCTTCATTCGCAACTGGAATCTATGGGTTCGCGATATCGCAACGGGCAACGAGACGCAGCTGACGACCGACGGCGTGCCGGACTTTGGCTACGCCACCGACAACGCGGGCTGGCAGCACAGCGATCGCGCGGTCGTCCTGTGGTCTCCCGACTCGAAGAAGATCGCGACCTTCCAGCAGGACCAGCGCAAAGACGGCATGATGTACCTGGTTCCGGTGACAAACCGCCATCCAAAGCTGGAGGCGTGGCGCTATCCGTTGGTTGGCGACAAGGATGTCACCATGATCGAACGCGTGGTGATCGATGTGGACACCAGGAAGGTGGTCCGACTGAAGATGCCGCCCGATCAGCATCGCTCGACCCTCTGCGACGATGTGAGCTGCAACGGCGGGTGGAGCGATGTCCAGTGGAGCGACGACAGCAAGCGCCTGGCATTTGTCTCTACCTCCCGCGATCACAGGCAGGAGTGGCTGCGAGTGGCCGATGCCGACACCGGCGATGTGCGCGAGGTAATGACCGAGACCGTGCCCAAGTTCTTCGAGAGCGGGATCGATCACGTGAACTGGAAGTATCTCTGGGCTACCGACGAGGTGCTGTGGTTCAGCGAGCGCGATGGGTGGGGCCAGATGTATCTGTACGACGGCAGGACTGGCAGGCTGAAGAACCAGATCACGCACGGCGAAGGCAATGTCGCGCAGGTCCTGATGATCGATGCGGCTGACAGGCTGTTGTACTTCGTAGGAGTCGGCAAGGAGAAGGGCCGCGACCCTTATTTCAGGCACTACTACAGCATTCGCTTCGACGGCAGCGGCCTGAAGTTGTTAACGCAAGAGAACGAAGATCACGAGATTACCGCATCGCACGATGGAAGATACTTCATCGATGTTGCCTCCACGCCCACAACACCCCAGACGACGGTCGTGCGCGATGCGTCAGGCGACGTTGCGCTTGACGTGGCGAAGCAGGACATCACACAACTGCGCGCGACGGGCTGGGCTCCCTTGACGCCCATCACCGTAAAGGCGCGCGACGGCAAGACGGATCTCTATGGCTTCCTGTTCAGGCCGACGAACTTCGATCCTGGGAAGAAATATCCCATCGTCAACAATGTCTATCCAGGGCCGCAGACAGGCTCGTGCGGAAGCCGCAGCTTTGCCGCGGCGCATCGCGATATGCAGTCGCTCGCGGAGCTGGGATTTGTCGTCGTCTGTATCGATGGCATGGGAACGCCCTGGCGTTCGAAGGCCTTCCACACCTTCTACTACGGCAACCTTGGCGACAATACCATCCCCGACCAGGTGGCTGGGATGAAGGAGTTGGCGGCACGGTATCCGTGGATCGATATCAATCGTGCGGGAATCTATGGGCACTCCGGCGGAGGCAATGCGACGGCTGCGGCGATGTTCAACTACCCGGACTTCTTCAAGGTCGGAATTGCTGAAAGCGGCAATCATGACCAGCGCGATTATGAAGACGACTGGGCGGAGAAGTGGGCTGGACTCGAAGTCATTAATCCCGACGGCACCAGCAACTACGACAGCCAGGCCAACCAGAACATCGCAAAGAACCTGAAGGGCCACCTGCTGCTCGCGCACGGCACGATGGACGACAACGTTCCCATGAACAACACCCTGGTGCTGGTGGACGCGCTGATCAAGGCCAACAAGGACTTCGATCTTCTGCTGATCCCGAATGCGCGCCACGGCTATAGGGAGGCGACTCCTTACATGACGCGACGACGATGGGATTACTTTGTGCGCTATCTGGCAGGGGAGAAGCCGCCGGTGGAGTACGAGATGATGCCGTGGGACAAAGAGCAGGAGGCCCTGCATGGGCCGGAAGGGATGGAGTAGGGCCTTTCTGGATGGAGCGAGTTGCGGGGGATGACGAAACCGCAGATCCTTCGACTCCGCTTCGCTCCGCTCAGGATGACACGTCTACTGTTTCCGATCTTGACTGCCTGACTCGTCGACTCTCAGTCCTCGACTCGCTCCTGTCCGGACTCCTGCAGCCTGTCCTGCATGCGAGCCTGATTTGCGAAGCATTGCCGTGCCTTGGTGATGACGGCATCGGTGCTCTCTTCCAGGTCATAGGCGATTTCCAGGATGCCAGGCACCTCGGCCGGCAGCTTGGCTGCGAGGCGCTGGAAGAGCTCCCAGTCGATGCTGCCTGATCCGGGCCAGAGGTGCTCATCGCGCACGCCATGATTGTCGTGCACGTGCATCTCGTGGATACGCGTTCGCAGCAGCTCGACCGCGTGCTCCAGTCCAGACTGGCTCAGATGGGCGTGGCCAACGTCGAGGGTAATGCCGACGTTGTCGAAGTGGCCAATGTTTAGGATCGCGAGCAGGTGCTCCGGTGTGGTGACGTCGTTCTGCAGGTTCTCGAGCAGCACCTTTACGCCAAGCGGCTGGGCGAAGGCCTTGATGTGCTCGATGGCGGTCAGCGAGTTCTCGATCGCCCTCTCGTCCCAGGGATCATCCTTGAGCCCGAGGTGCAGCGTGACGGAAGAGACCGGGATCAGCTCGGCCACATCGAGCGCACGCTTGACCTCGTCCATCGCCTCGATTCTGCGGCCCTTCTCCGGGTCGATCAGCGAGAGGGTGGGGCTTACGTGCCGCGACCAGTTCTCCGACTGCTCGCGCGTGTAGATGGGCTGGTGCAGGGTGGCGCCGACGCCGGTGTCGTTGAACCAGGTGGCGAACTCGCGGATGGCGCTGCGGTCGGTGTAGTCGAAGTGGTGCCGCGCGGCGAAGAGTTCGATGGTGCGGGCGCCCCCGCGTTCGAGCGCGTCCAGCAGTCCGGGGTGAAGCCGCTGGGAGAGAAAGACGTGGGTTGAGACTCCGGGAAGCATTCTGAGATAGAAGAGTACAACAGAGTCGAATCTGAAGATTTTCGATACGATGGGCGCGACATCTTTCGGAGGATATTACTTGCGCCAGATCCTGATCCTTGGTCTGTTGGCCGGTTCGCTGTGGGCCCAGACGCCCGCCAGCCCGCCTGCTCCCGCGCCTGACAACGCCCGTTACCAACAGATGGTGAAGCGCCTGGGGGACTGGCCCGATCTCGCTCGCTACCGCCAGGCTGACGAGGAGCTTGGTGCTCCGAAAGCAGGCGAGCAGCGCGTAGTGTTTCTCGGCGCGTCCATAACGGACTTCTGGGGCAGAAAGTATGGCGAGTTCTTCCCCGGCAAGCCCTACGTCAACCGCGGCATCAGCGGCCAGGTCACGTCGCAGCTGCTGGTGCGCTTCCAGCAGGATGTGGTTCACCTGAAACCTGCGGCCGTTATCATCGCAGATGCCGGATCGAACAATATCGCGGGCAATGCAGGCCCGGCGACACTTGAGATGTTCGAGGACGACATTGCATCGATGGTCGCGATTGCGCGCGCCCATCACATTCGCGTCATCCTGGCCTCGCTCCTTCCTGCGTCGCGCTTTCCCTGGAAGCCGGAGGCCCGGCCAGCGGATGATATTCGCCGATGGAATGCGTGGCTGAAGAGCTATGCCGCCGAGCAAGGGGTGGTATATCTGGACTACTATTCTGCGCTGGTCGATGATGACGGTGGCTTGAAGCAGGAGCTTGCGTTCGATAAGGCTGTGCACCCCAATGCGGCCGGATATGCCCTGATGCAGCCGCTGGCGGAGAAGGCAATCGCGGAGACACTGAAGAAGCCAGCACCCTAACCAAGATTTGTTACCTGAAAGGATGTGAATTAAAGATGCTTCGTGGAATCCCCGCACTCCTGATCGCTGCCTCGCTGACCGCCGTTGCCTTGGGCCAGAACACCGCTACGCCTCCGGCGCCCGCAGCCGTACCGGCGCTGCCTGCCACGCCTGCCCCGGTTGATCCCGCAAAACAGATCGAAGCCATGCAGAAGAAGCTGGACGACTGGGCGCAGCTCTCGCGCTATCGCGACGCCAACGCCACGCTGCCGCCTGTCGCCAATGGAGAGAAGCGCGTGGTCTTCTACGGCGACTCCATCACCGACGCCTGGGCCCGCAAGCCTGAGGAGTTCTTTCCCGGCAAGCCGTATGTCGGCCGCGGAATCAGCGGCCAGACGACCCCGCAGATGCTCGTCCGCTTCCAGCAGGATGTCGTTCACCTGAAGCCCGCTGTCGTTGTAATCCTGGCGGGAACGAATGACATCGCCGGCAACACCGGGCCTTCTACGCCGCAGATGATCGAGGACAACTTCCAGTCGATGATCGATATCGCGAAGGCGAACAATATCCGCGTTGTCGTCTCCTCGATCCTTCCAGCGGACCACTACAAATGGAAGCCCGGCGTGCAGCCCGCCGAACAGATTCGCCAGATGAACACGCGCCTGAAGGAGCTGTGCCAGCGCGAAGGACTGGTGTACCTGGACTACTACTCGGCCATGGCCAACGCCAACGGGGGCCTCAGTCCCGATCTCGCGCTGGATGGTGTGCACCCAACCGCGAAGGGATATGCGATCATGTCTCCCCTGGCGGAAAAGGCGATTGCAGAGGCGCTGGCCCGCTAGACCGCAGAAAGGAGCACCCGCAATGGAGAAAGATCTCGCAAGACCGCCGCTGCCTCCCTTTACCCGCGAGACTGCAGCCACCAAGGTGCGCTCCGCTGAGGACGCATGGAACACGCGCGATCCTCAGCGTGTCTCGCTGGCCTACACCTTGGACAGCCGTTGGCGGAACCGGTCGGAGTTTCCGCAGGGCCGCGATCAGATCGTCGAATTTCTCACGCGCAAATGGCAGCGCGAGCTTGAGTACCGCCTGATCAAGGAGCTGTGGGCCTTCGATGGCGCGCGAATTGCCGTGCGTTTCGCCTACGAGTGCCACGACGCGGCCGGGCAGTGGTGGCGAAGCTACGGCAACGAGAACTGGGAGTTTGACGAGAACGGCCTGATGCGCGTTCGTCACGCGAGCATCAACGACCTCGCCATCGCCGAATCGGAGCGCCTCTTCCACTGGCCGCTCGGGCGCAGGCCTGACGAGCATGCTGGCCTGACCGAACTTGGACTGTAGCAAACGCCTCAGTTGTTGCTGGATCCAGTCTTTCGTAGTGAGCGTTTTGTAGGGAACGTTGTACAGACGAACACACCAGGAGAACGGGATGCCATACCTGACCGTCGGCAGAGATGCAGGCAATATCGATATCTACTATGAGGATCACGGCGTCGGCAGGCCCGTCGTCCTGATCCACGGCTTTCCACTCAGCAGTCGGTCATGGGAGAAGCAGATGCTGCCGCTGCTCGAAAGCGGCAATCGCGTCATCGTCTATGACCGTCGCGGCTTCGGCAAATCATCGCAGACGATCACCGGATATAACTACGACGTCTTTGCAGAAGACCTGCGCAAGCTGATCAGGCATCTCGATCTCAAGCAGCCTTCGCTGGTTGGCTTCTCGATGGGGACCGGCGAGGTGGCCCGTTACATCTCGCGCTATGGATCGCACAATGTCGATCGGGCAGTTTTTATTTCGGGCATCCCGCCGCACCTCGCGCAGTCCGCAGATAATCCCGCTGGCCTGGCGGAAGACGTGCGGACACGAATTGAGAACGCCATCAGCCAGGACCGCCTCACCTTCCTGACCAGCTTCTTCGAGACGATGTACAACGCCGACGTGCTGCTCGGGTCGCGACTGACGGAGGAGGAGCTGCGCTATAGCTGGAACATCGGCTCCATGGCATCGCCCTCGGGCATGTTGCAGTGCGTTAGTGCGTGGTGGACCGACTTTCGAGGCTGCGTCTCACGCATCGATGTGCCGACGCTCATCATCCATGGCGATGAGGACCGTACCGTTCCGCTCGAAGGCAGCTCGCGCCTGCTGCAGAAGGCCATTCGCGGAAGCAGGCTCGCGGTGATTCAGGGCGGCCCTCATGGTCTGCTGGCGACGCACGCCGACAAGGTGAACCCGCTGCTGGTGGATTTTCTCCGGTAGAGATGTGACTCGATGACGCCGTCATTCTGAACGCAGTGAAGAATCCCTGTCTTTTGCCCGGAGCACCATAGCCGCCACAGGCAAAATACAGGGATTCTTCGCGTTGCTCAGAATGACGAGTCCGAGGATTACTTCACGGCATTCACCAGCTCGCGCAGCGGGTCGATCACGGTGAACAGGACCAGCTCCTGGGGCTTGTGCGCCGCATCCAGTTCAGCCAGGGCAGACTTCTTCCATCCTGCCGGAGCCTTCTTTCCGCCAAGATATCCCAGCGCCTGCTGCCCTATGCGGCCAAGCTGCGCAAACTGTGCGGCGCGCGGACGCGCCAGAGCAAGCATAGGCGAATAATCCATCTGGGCCTGCACCTTGGGGGCTGCCGCAATCCAGCTCTGGAACATGCTGTTGAGCTGGGTGCGCGCGTCGCTGTTTGCCTTGGGAGACTTCAGCAGATCGCGGACGAGCAGAGCGACCTCATGCCGCGACGGCGGATCAGGCCGCACCGCATCGACGAGATTGTCCATGGGGGTCAGCGCCGAGGTGTGCTGCTCGTGATACCGCTGGCCAAATGTAACCGGCTGCAGGACCGATGAGAAGACCCGGAGCGCATCGATGTTCTCCGTGCCGGCCAGCTCACGCAGGGCCGCACCTTCGTGCGTCAGGTGCCGCGTTCCCACGGCTTCAATGCGCAGCGACTCCACACCCAGGCGGCGGTACATGTCGTCAACATCGCGCACATTCTCCGGCGACCACAGGCGCTCGGCCACGGCAGCAGTGCGGGGCCAGATGCGCGAATCGATCGAGAGCGGGGTGACGTGCTCGCCCCACATGCAGGCCTCGCCGCCAAGCACCAGCTTGCTCTGCTCAGCCGTGAGACCCGAGCCGGGAGGAAGCGGATCGGCAAGGTAATATTCCTCTGCCGACTTCATGTGATCCAGGTAGTACGGCTGCGACAGAATTCCCTGGTAGCCGCGCTGTGCAGCGTCGTAGAGCGACTTCGCGCCACGCCAGGAGTGAATGATCGCATCCGTCGGCAGCGCGGGATTCAGGATCTCGTCCCAGCCCACCATGTGCTTGCCGTGCTTCTTGGCCAGCTGCAGAACGCGTTGCGAAAAGTACGTCTGAAGCTCCTCGGTGTTCTTGAAGTTATGCTCCTTCATGAAGGCCACAACGCGAGGATTGTTCTTCCACTGTGTCCCCGGCGTCTCGTCGCCCCCAAGATGGAGATACGGATCAGGGAAGATGGTCGCCATCTCGCCGAGGAACGCATCGATGAACTGATAGGTGCTCTCCCTGGTGGGATCCATCGCGACCTGCTCCACGCCGAACTCACGGCGGAGAGTGTAGGGACCGGGATCGCTCGACAGTTCGGGATACCCAACCAGCCAGCTGCGCGTGTGGCCGGGCATGTCGAACTCCGGCACGACGCGGATACCACGCGCACGAGCGTACGCCACGATCTCGCGGGCCTCGTCCTGCGTATAGTACAGTCCGTCCGAGCCCTCGCCCGTGAGCTTTGGATAGAGCTTGCTCTCGATGCGGAAACCCTGGTCCTCCGTCAGGTGCCAGTGGAAGACGTTCAGCTTGACCGCCGCCATCGCGTCCAGGTTGCGCTTGATTACCTCAACAGGCTCAAAGTGACGGCCCGCGTCGATCATCAGTCCGCGCCAGTGGAAGCGTGGCGAATCCTCAATCTGCACTGCGGGAATGATGAAGTTGTTGCCGCTGGGCTGAACAAGCTGCAACAGCGTCGTCATCCCGCGCATCGCGCCGACGACGGTCGCGGCGTGCAGCTTAACGCCCGTGGAGGAGACATTCAGGGTGTAGGATTCGTCCTCGTCGATCGACTGGACCTCTTCGCCGGCGCCATCCACGTCGATGCTCAATGTTGATGCATCGCTCGCGGTCAATGTACGCTGTCGCGGAACCCCGGTCTTGCGCTCCATCTGCTCGAGCGTGCGGTTGACCGCGTCTTCCAGGCGCTGGTTCTTGAAGTGCGGCAGCCCCACCGTCGCAGAGGCGCTCCACGTCAGCGCTCCGGAACCCACGGTCAGGTGCGCCGGCTCAGGCATCAGGGTGTTCACAAACGTGGACTGGGCGGCAAGTGAGGGTGAGAAGCCGGGCATAAGCAGGGCGCCACCGAGCAGCGCAAAGGCGATAGGTCGCTTCACAGTACAGGTCTCTCCTTCGATCGAACGTATCTAGAGAACTATACAAGTTGCCCCCGACCGCGCGCCGCCACGATTGTCCTGTGTGAAGCGGAGGCGGCCCTGGCTATGTCAGCCGGACTCTTCCGCTGGTAAGGTCGTAGACTGCGCCCACGACCTTCACCTTGCCGGACTGAACGGCGGGCGCGATGATGGGGTCGAGCGTGCGAAGACGCTCGACAGAGCGCCGCACGTTCGCCTGAATTGCGTTCTCCAGCGGATCGCCGGGCTTGCCCTTGCTCTCCAGCACGGCAGGCTTGATGGAATTGACCAGGTCGTTGATGGCTCCCGGAAGCGCGTCATTGTCGTGAAGGTGCTGCATGGCGGCCTTGACGGCACCGCACTGGCTGTGGCCCAGGACCATCACCAGCGGTACACCCAGCTCGGCAACCGCGTATTCCACCGACCCTTTGACCGACGCGCCGGCGCCATTCACGTAGTTGCCGGCGATGCGAATGATGAAGAGCTCTCCCACTCCCTGGTCGAAGAGTATCTCGGGCGGAACGCGCGAATCCGCGCACCCGACAATGGCGGCCACTGGATTCTGTCCCTGGGCCAGTGGTCTGAAATCCTTCGGTGAGCGGCCCGGATGCGTCAGCGTGCCCGCAACGAAGTGGCGATTGCCTTCGAGCAGGCGATTGAGAACGGTATCGGGATGACGGCCGGGCGTTGCGTTTGGCTGAGCAATAAGAGGAGCCTCAGCGAAGACCGGAGCGATGACGGCTGCCCCGGCTGAAAGCAGAAAACGGCGGCGAGATGCGAGCTCCATACCTGGATTCCTCCTTTGCCCATGACTGAGTGACAGCATAGTCCTCAGGTAGAGGAGCTGGCGAAGAATGAGCGACCTTATTCAGTCGAATCTCAGTAGCCCGCGGCCTTGCCATAGTCCCGGCGCGAGTCGTGCCCGCCCAGCAGCTCTCCCGTCTTCGGATCGACGGCGATCAGCTCGCTGTCGCCCCACACGCCGGGGTTCTTCTCATCTGCCACGGCGAGCCGATTGATCGTGTACCCCATGGCTTTCAGCTGGTCGGCCACAGACGCCGGAAACTTCTTCTCGAGATCCAGGCGGTCCGGAAGATACTGATGATGGAAGCGCGGAGCGTCTGCCACCTGCTGGATGTTCAGACCATTGTCGATCGCACTGATCACATCGTTCGCCACGGTCGTGATGATGGTCGAGCCGCCGGGTGTTCCCATCACGTAGGCCAGTTTGCCGCGCCGGAACCAGTGGCCGTGCGTCGTAATGATCGTTGGGGTCATCGCTGAGAGAGGACGCTTGCCGGGCTCGATTGAATTGGCTGCGCTCTGGATCAAGCCGTATACATTGGGTACGCCCACCTTCGAGGTGAAGTCATCCATCTCGTTGTTCAGCAGGAATCCCAATCCCTCAACCGTAACTCCCGAGCCAAAGCCTCCGTTCAGCGTGTAGGTGCTGGAGACTGCATTCCCGTCTGCATCCACCACGGAAAAATGGGTGGTCTGAGTAGACTCCTTCACCGGCGCGGCCTGCGGAGGAGGCGGCATAAAACCCGCCGGACGCACCAGCGAGGCCGATGGTGTGGGCTTTGTCGCATCGATCGAGCTGCGCCAGGCCTTCGCATACTTCATGTCTGCCATCTGTTTCAGCGAAAGCTTGTTGAAGTCCGGGTCGCCCAGGTAGTCGGCCCTGTCCATATAGGCCCGGCGAAAGGCCTCGGTAATGACATGGACCTGGGCCGCGCTACGGTCGGGGCCCAGTTTGGGCAAATCATAGCCCGAAAGAATATTCAGGATCTCGACCAGCACGATTCCTCCCGAAGAAGGAGGCGGCGCAGTGACGATGTCATAGCCCCGGTACTTGCCACGGATGGGCTTGCGTTCCTTCACCTGGTACTTTGCCAGGTCCTCGGCGGTAATCAGCCCACCCCCGGCCTTCTCAAAAGCGGCGATCTGCCGGGCCATCTCGCCCTTGTAGAAATCGCTCGGGTCTTTTGCGATCCGCCGCAGTGTCTCGGCCAGCTCCGGCTGCTTGAAGGTCTCTCCGGCCTGATAGAAGTTGCCGTCACGCTGGAAGATCCGTGCCGACACAGCAAAGCGGGTCAGGTTCCTGCTCTGAAGATTGTGTGCCTCCTCCGCCGTAAGAACAAATCCTTCAGCGGCCAGCCGGATCGCCGGAGCCATATCCTGCGCCAGCGTCAGCCTGCCATAGTGTTTCTGGGCATAGGTCAATCCCGCGACCGATCCCGGAACTCCCGAAGCCTTGTATCCAACCAGGGACATGCCCGGAACCACATTCCCATGCTCGTCCAGATACATGTCGCGCGACGCCGCCGCGGGGGCCTTCTCGCGATAATCCAGGAAGTGTGTCCTCCCATGCTTGTCGCGAATGAGCATGAAGCCGCCGCCGCCAAGGTTCCCCGCCGCCGGATACGTCACTGCAAGGGCAAAGCCGACAGCGACCGCAGCGTCCACCGCATTCCCACCCTGCTTGAGGATCTCAACGCCGGCATCGGAGGCGTTATGTTGAACCGTCACCACCATCGCGTGCTTTGCCCGTGTCGGCTCAAGGCCCGGCTGTTGAGCCCATAGAGTGGCAGTGGTCAACGAGGCCGAGAGCAGAACAGCAGAGGCGCGAGTAAAAAAACGGGTATCAGACAGGCTCTGAACAAGGTTCCTGAACATCAGGCAGGGAGTCTCCGCTGGAAAGGGGTGTTATCAGCAATATACGCTGAACCCCCTCGAACACCAGGGAGTTACTTGGGTCGAAAAGTGCCAGTGTTCAGCAGCCCGTTCGAAAAAAGTGTCATCCTGAGCGCAGCGCAGCGGAGTCGAAGGATCTGCGGTTTGCCAGTTGCTGCGGCGACCTGGGGCTGAGGTGGAGTACCTCAGGGGCTAAAGGCCCATTTCGTGTGCGCTCTAATCGGCACGGCTGAAGCCGCGCCCTTAACGGGACGGGGACGTAGATTTATGGACGCCCTAACGCCCCTCGCGCAGCCGAAGCGCCAGCTTCTCCGGAAGCTGTGCCATCAGAATCCGGCCCTGCGCCGAAGTCAGGTCATAGGGCACGCGATAGAAGGTAACGGTTCGCGCCTCATCGTCGTAGATCGCGTAAGCAGCTCTCCAATCGCAGTCGCGTGGCTGGCCCACCGACCCTGGATTGATCAGGTAGCGGGTCTCCTCTGCCAGGGCCAGGGTCCAGCTCTCGAACCCGTTGTGCCGCTCGTACTGCGGACGAAGATCGCGCCACTCCTCATTGTGCTGGCAGAAGCCGCCCTGCAGGTGCGTGTGGCCGATAAAGGTAATCTCGGTCCCGCTCTGCTGCAAAGGACCCCAGGCGTCGCGCATCGTCAGGATGTACTGATCTTCATTCAACGGTGAGCCATGTGCCAGCACCACACCGGGCAGTCCTTCAGGATGGATCGGGCCCTGTGGGAGCTGGGCGAGCCAGCTGCGATTCTCCTCGGTCATCTCATCGTGGGTCCACATCGCTGCTGCCCGAGCCACCGGATTGAAGCCAACCGCGGAGGCCATACCGCAGCACACTCGATCGTGATTGCCGCGTACGTTCAGCTGCGCCAGCGAGCGGATCTTCGCGACCACCTCGTTGGGGCTGGCGCCGTAGCCGACCACGTCACCCAGGTTCCAGAGCACATCCCAGGGCTGTGCCGCTGCCAGAACAGCGTTCAGCGCTTCCAGGTTGCCGTGGATGTCCGAGAGAATCAGGGCGCGCATAGGGTCCAAGAGTTGGCCTGTCGGCCCACGGACTAGTGTACCTGCCCGTCCCCGATTCAGGCGAGAGTCAGCAGGGGCTTCGTGCGATCGGTCCGCATCGTCGGTGCCGATGCCAGCAGCCTTTGCGTATACGGATGCTGAGGCGCACCGAAGATCCGCGCCGCCGAAGCCTGCTCGACGATCCTGCCGTGCTGCATCACCGCAACATGGTCGGCGACCTGGCTGACGACGGCCAGGTCATGCGAGATAAACAGCATGGAAAGATTGTGCGTCTTGCGAAGGCGGTTGAGCAGGGCGAGGATCTGGGCCTGCACGGTCACATCGAGCGCCGTCGTCGGCTCGTCGGCGATGAGCAGGCGTGGCCGGTTCACAATCGCCATGGCAATCAGAATGCGCTGCCGCTGTCCGCCGGAGAATTGATGCGGGTAGTCGCGCAGACGGCGCTCGGGCTCCGGTAGCGCAACCTCATGCATCGACTCCAGCACACGGTTGCGGACCTCGGTGCGCGAAAGCTCCGGGTGATGGGCCCGCACCGCTTCGGAGATCTGCTCTCCCACCGGCATGACCGGATTGAGGGCAGTCATGGGCTCCTGGAAGATCATGGCGATTTCGCGGCCGCGTCGCCGCCTCATCTCCCGCTCGGAGAGCGCCAGAAGGTCATCTCCACCAAAGGCAATCGTCCCCTTTACAGTCGCCGACGGCGGAAGAAGCCGCAAAATAGCAAGTGAGCTGGCCGATTTCCCCGACCCCGACTCTCCTACCAGCCCCAGTGTCCCCCCCTGTGCGATCTCGAAAGAGATGCTGTCCACCGCGACACGGCCCCCAAAGTCGATCGAGAGGTTGGCTACATGCAAAAGGGCGTCCGATGCCATGTCTTCAATGTAGTGCATGCGATTCTTTCGGCAGCGAAGAAAGGATGTAGACGATCTACAGGCAATGGAGTAGGCCAGGCGGGCCGCACGATGGTGGCCTGCGGCCCGGCCCGGACCCGCGCAGGTGTACCTTATCGGCATGCTGTCGGCGGCCTTTCTCTATCGATAAGCGCCCAGAAACTCAGGACTATGCTGGCGATCACATCGCTTCTGCTCGCAAGCTGCCTGGCCTCGGCCTCACTCCGGCGCGGAGAGCGGCTGCGATCGATCCCACGGCGCCCTTCGAGCGGACGTGTACGACCTTGCGACCGGCATCGCGTCTAAACTTACCAGCGATGAGATACCGGATACTGAGTGCAATCACGGGAATGGCCTTCGCCGCGGCCAGTTGCCTGGGGCAGACCCATAAGGTGAATCCCAAACCCGAAACCGTGGTGCGGGCCGTCGGGGTCTATGAATGGACCGGAGACCTGACCAAGCCGACCGCCAGCCGTTTTGTCCCCGTCACCATATTTATTGACGGAGACCTGGAGGATGCCGGTATCTACAAGCCGCAGCCGGTTCCCTTCGCGCTGCTCTCGGGAAACGTCTATGAGCTTCAGGATGCCGGTCTGCCCAAAGGAACGCTGGTTCTGGAATCGGCCATCAATGCCAAGCTCCCGGAGGGCGCTCCGGGACCGGCGTTTGATGAAGGATGGACCGGATATGGGACCTTCAAATCGACGGATGCTCCCCGGAAGACAGCAGCTCTATCGCCGTCGAAAAACATGCCGGTCATCAAGGTCTCCGGGGGAGACGGAAGCAAGCCGCACTTGACAGACAGGACGGGCGACAGTGCGAAGAAGACGGCTCAACCGCAGTCGCCGTCCGGGCCCAGTGCTGCTGAAAAGTCCGATCCACCTGGCGATCCCGACAGGCCGACCTTGCACCATCGCACCGCCAATGATCCCGCTTCCCAGGAAAGCGGCAACCCAGCCGGTTCTTCCGATCCCCATGATGCGGAGCGGCCAACCTTGAAGCGCCGTTCTCCGGAGGAGGAGAAGGCAGATCAGGAGCGAAAGAAGCAGGAGCAGAAAAAGGAAGATCAGGCGAGCGTCACCTCAAACAGCTCCATCGCCGACGATCCCGATCGTCCACATCTGCATCACGGCAGCGGCGAAAAGGAGGGAGATCAGGAAGCTCCCAGACTCATGGGAATCCCAAAGGACATGCACCAGATGGTGGCAGTCTCCGATGCGAAAAATCGTGATCCCCACCCCTTCGCCCGCCCGTGGGAGGACGCAAACGAGCGCGCCGCCATCCTCGCGAAGATGCAGGCATTCGCACGCGCGAAGCTGGCCGCCTACGGTATCGTGCCCGGCGTCACTCCGCCCTCTGCAATCGCAGGTTCCTCGGTGAATCCTTCCGTGGACTCCGGCACGACCCCCCTCGACGGCGGTCCGCCAAAGCTCCGTCGGGGCATTCCGCCGAAGACGGAGGGTGCCTCGGCCCCCATCGCGGCTCCTGCCAATCCGGGCAGGTCAGCTCCTCCGGCAAAGCTCTCAACTCGCACCCGCAGAGCAAGTCGCACTCGCAACCCCCAGGCCGGCGCATCTGTGCCGGTTGCGCTCGCAGATGAGGTTTTGAAGGGCTACACGCTCAGCTATGGCGGGCCCTCAACCTACGTCTACATGGCCCATACGGTCGAGACAGGTTCGGTAATGCGCTACGTCACCCTCGTTGCGCAGGACAACGGTCTGGGACAGCTAAAGGTCGCGCTGGCAAGCGTGACCGACGCAGCCCACCTTGATCGCACCCCCTGGATGCGCCTCGTCGATGCCGTAGATGTCGAGGCGAGCAATCGCGCCAGCCTGCTGTTTGAGCTGCGCTCGAAGAGTTCGCGCCAGTTCGCGCTCTATCGGGTAATCGCCGCTAAACCGGAACAGATCTTTGCGACCGGAGGCTGAAAGGGCAGGGAAGCGACAGAGGCCGCGGTCCTGGGTCCCTCCACGCCCGTTTCGGAATAGGCATGGGTGGAGGTTTCGGCTGGGGCGGCGGATTGCACCCCGCCAGCATCCCCACGCAACCCGAGATCAGCAGAAACCCTGCCCAAAGAACCATCGTCCCGCTCTCTCTGTCCCGCCGTCTTTGGTAGCCGCCCTCTGTCATACGAAGCCGCTCGCTTCGCCTCCGTTGCCAGCCATACCCCATAATCGCTGTAACCGCGCCTGATCCATGAATATTTCGCCCGAGATTCGCCCGCGGCTTCCGTAACAAGCCAGTTTCCGCCTCCGGGGCTAAGACAGGCGCCCGCCGGCGAGACCCTCTATAATAGAAGTTAAGATCATGGCAGACGAACAGAATCCCCAGCTCCCGCTCGGCTCCAACCCTGACAATCCAGATGGCAACCTTATCAAGGGTCCCGGCGCGGCGCTGCTCCTCCCCATCAATATTGAAGACGAGATGCGCCGGTCGTATCTCGACTACTCCATGTCCGTCATCATCGGACGCGCCCTGCCCGACGTCCGCGACGGCCTCAAGCCCGTGCATCGCCGTATCCTATACGGAATGCAGGAGATGGGCCTCCAGCACAACAAGAAGTACACCAAGTCCGCCAAGGTCGTCGGCCACGTCATGGGTAACTACCACCCCCACGGCGACTCCGCCATCTACGACACCATGGTGCGCCTCGCGCAGGAGTTCTCCCTGCGTTACCCCCTCGTAGACGGCCAGGGAAACTTCGGCTCCATCGACGGCGATCCGCCAGCCGCCATGCGTTATACCGAATCGCGCCTCACCCGCATCGCCGGTGAGATGCTCGCCGACATCGACTCCGACACCGTCGACTTTACCCCCAACTACGACGAGTCCACGCTCGAGCCCACGGTGCTCCCGGCCCGCATCCCCAACCTCATCGTCAACGGTGGCGGAGGTATCGCCGTCGGCATGGCGACCAACATCCCGCCGCACAACCTCACCGAGGTCATCAACGCCTGCATCTCCTTGATCAACAAGGAGAAGACCGACATCCGCCCCGACATCCAGCTCGTCCTCGAGCACGTCAAGGGCCCCGACTTCCCCACCGGCGGCTATCTCTACGGCCGCGCCGGAATCGCCCAGACCTACAACACCGG
>Ga0164242_10000536_pt1 | contig 45653 bp, 40 predicted proteins | sample OricomgcompostMG_FD_108783 | JGI IMG/M metagenome (GOLD analysis project Ga0164242, IMG submission 108783) | Miracle-Growth compost microbial communities from Emeryville, California, USA - Original compost - Miracle growth compost (MG) ... | reverse complement strand
AACTAAAACAATGGCACTATACAGGTTCAAAGTAACTTTTGAGGATTATGATGAGGTGACGAGAGAGATCGATGTAAAATCAAATCAAACTTTTGAAGATCTGCACCGCGCAATTCATCAGTCCACCGGTTACAATCCGGAGTTTTCATCTTCTTTTTATATCAGTAACGATCAGTGGACAAAAGGCGAGGAAATTACTTATCTGCCTAATCAGAAAAGGCTTGATCGCGGCATTGCCCTGATGGATAAGGTAAGGCTGAGCAGCTTTATTGATGATCCGCATCAAAAGTTTTACTATACTTTTAATTTCGACCGCCCGTACGATTTTCATGTGGAGCTGATGAAGATCATCCTGGATGAAAATCCAAATGTCACCTATCCTTATATTGTTAAAAGTGTGGGAGAGGCGCCAAGGCAGTTTACTACTGTTGGCGGTCCAACCATTCTGCCTCCTGCCAGCGAGGATTTTGATTTTCTGAATGAAATTGAATTTGCGCCCGAAGACGCGGAAGACTTTTCGGAAGTTGATGAGACCGGCGAAGCGGTATCAGCCCGCGGCCAGGATGATGAAGATGAGCAGGATGATGATATGGACGATGAATTTTCGGACAATGAGCACATGGAGGACGAAAGCCGTGGCGGTCATGATGATGATTATTGAGCTTAGTGCCCATAGGCGATAGTCCATATGCCACGGCAGCTGTATAATATTTTACAAAATACCCATAGACCATATTAATACTATAAATTTTTTTATGGGCTATGGACTAAAAAATCATGTACTCAAAAACCAATACCTTAATTGTTATTGCCGGGCCAACCGCCAGCGGCAAAACCGCTGCAGGTATTCAACTTGCCCAACAATTGGGAACGGAGATCATCTCGGCCGATTCGCGGCAGTTTTACCGGGAGATGGCCATTGGCACCGCCAAGCCCGGCCCCGCCGAACTGGCGCAAGCTAAACACCATTTTGTAAACTCGCACAGCATAACCGACAGCTTTAATGTAGGTGATTTTGAACAGCAGGGCCTGGCTTTGCTTGATAATTTATTTACCACGCATAACACGGTAATTATGGTTGGTGGTTCGGGACTGTATATTAAAGCTGTTTGCGAAGGGTTTGACCAACTGCCCACTGCAGACCCGGCCATACGCGAGCAGTTGAACAAAGCCTACGAAAGCAATGGCATAGCTTACCTGCAGGAGCAATTAAAACAAACTGACCCGGACTATTATCAACAGGTTGATTTGCATAACCCGCAAAGGCTTATCCGCGCCCTGGAGGTTTTTGAAAGCAGCGGACTGCCTTTTTCATCTTTTCGTACAGCCGGCCAGCGGCAACGGCCATTCGGGGTATTAAAAGTGGGCCTCTCGCTCCCGCGCGAGCAATTATACGAGCGTATTAATTTAAGGGTTGACGATATGATTGCCCAGGGTTTGGTTGATGAGGTAAGATCCCTGCTGCCCTACCGGCACCTGAACGCGCTGAATACCGTTGGCTATTCGGAAATTTTTGATTACCTGGATGGTAAAACCGACTTACCAAGAGCCATTGAACTCATTAAACAAAATACCCGCCGCTTTGCCAAACGGCAAATGACCTGGTTTAATAAGGACAAGGCAATAAACTGGGTAAAACCCCGTGAGGTGGTGACGTTTGTGATGGAACACCTCACCAAGTAAAATAAATCCGTCATGCTGAGTTTTAAGATCCGGGACCTCTAAGGGTATACCTAAAAAAGAAATTGGTCGCATTGGAGCAGATTATCGCTTATGCCGTAATTTCCTTAAAGGGATATTGGGCGACTTGATGAATATGATCCTGGCGGCAGCGGCCATGAATTTCAAACGAATCATGAACCGCTGGCGTACAGAGGCAAATTACGGTTGCAAACTCATCGAAATCTTATTCTCGTTCATTTTAACCATTCTTTTGCCTCAAAAATTGAAAAAGACCAAATAGCCCACCTGCTGACCTGCCTGGCGAAAACTGTATTTTATTACAGCAAAAGCACCGTACCCGGCTTAAATAAAATGTGGCGGACATTTGTAATATGCGCAATTGCCGCCTCCGTTGCGGGTTTTTTATGTTATATTATTACTAACGTTTGGCTGGCACTTTCTGCTGTTGCTTTAATTTGTTATATAATACTTATTATCACTTCCTATCTTAAAACTGCCGACAAAAGCAGATGTGGCTGCTTTTTGAACAATAAATCTGCTACCGACGGCAACCATTTGAAATTTTGGTGCGTAATCCTTTTTGATAAACAAGATAAAACAAATGCATTTTGCAGCTGCCGGAGCACGTATAAGGAAATGGTTAAAAAGCATCGACTGGAAGCTGCTCTTGTTCCTGCTGCTGTTTTTGAATATAAAGATCATTATCAAAATAGCAGCAATAATTCTCATCTACCAGTTGCGGCACGATGTCAAATTCGGGTTTCGGTTAAAGGGTTCCCGATTGCCGCTGTTTTATTCGCTCATAAAAGAAAGGGCGTATGATGCCCTATGTGGCAAAAAATTCCTCGTGAACAATTACCAGCCGCAAAAAGCCTGCTTCTATTTGGTAAAGGCAATTGGCTTGCGGCCATTGAGGTTTGATAACCACCTGCTGCTAACCATCATCTACCTGCCACAAAGCATCGTCAACTGGCTGTATAAAGTAAACCTTAACTGCGCTTAGTTATGAGAGTTGCCCTCATTGCCCGATCGACGCTTTACACTGTTCCCGATGGGGATACTACGCAGGTTACGGAAACATGTCGTTTTTTGAATAAACTGGGCATGATAGCCGAGGTAAGGCTTTCGTCCGGGCAGATAAATTATGAATTGTATGACCTGCTGCACTTTTTTAACCTTATAAGGCCCGCGGATATCTTTTATCAAAGTCGTAAAGCCAATAAACCCTATGTGATATCGACCATTTTGGTTGATTATAACGAGTATGACAAACACCATCGCGGAGGATTGGCATCGATTTTTAATTATCTGAGCGCGGATGGCATTGAGTATATGAAAACCATGGCCCAATGCACCTTAGGATGCGACTGTCTGGCGAGCCGTAATTATATATGGAAAGGGCAAAAACGCGGCATTATGGAAATTTTGCGCAAGGCTGCGATGATACCGCCCAACTCCGAATCAGAGTATCGCCGTGTTGAGCAATACTATCCAACAAAAGTAAAATATAAGATTATTCCTAACAGAATAGGTCCGGGCAAATTCGCGCCTCAGCATGCAAAAAAAAGGGATGATACTATGTTATGCGTAGCAAGTGTAGAAGACATTAAGAACCAGGCAAACCTGATAGAAGGGTTAAATAACAGCAAATTTAATGTAACGTTGGTAGGCTCCGGCAGTCCAGGGCAGTCCGATTACTATAAGTATTGCACCGGTATAGCAGCCGGCAGCATACAGTTTATAGATTACCTACCGCAACATGAACTGGTTAAGTACTACCGGCAAGCCAAGGGGCATATTTTACCCAGTTGGTTCGAGGCCACCGGGCTTGTCTCACTTGAAGCGGCGGTGATTGGCTGTAACATAGTCATCAGCAACCGCAGCGATGCCAGGGAATATTTTGGCAACCACGCCTTTTACTACGACCCTGCCGATCCTGAAAGTTTATTGCAGGCACTACAGCAAGCCAGTGAAACCCCGTGCGATAAAGAGTTGAGGAACCTAATACTTGAAAAATATACCTGGCAGCAAGCCGCCCTGCAAACATTAAAGCATATCAATCAATATTATGAAACTGCGCATAGCCATATTAGGAACACGGGGAATACCCAACAATTACGGAGGTTTTGAGCATATATCCGAATATGTATCGGAAGGATTAGTTAAACGCGGCCACCAGGTAAGCGTTTACAATTCGCATAATCACCTTTACCAGCAAAAAACATGGAATGGGGTAGAAATCATCCATTGTTACGATCCTGAATATAAAGTTGGTACTGCCGGTCAGTTTGTTTATGACCTAAACTGCCTGCTGGATGCCCGCAAACGTAAGTTTGATGTGGTATTTATAATGGGCTACACCAGCAGCTCGGTTTGGGGATGGTTGTACCCTAAGCAAAGCACCATTATCACCAATATGGATGGGCTGGAGTGGAAACGCAGCAAATACACAAAGCCAGTACAAAACTTTTTAAAATATGCAGAAAAACTGGCCGTAAAACATAGCCGCTATTACATATCCGATTCGTTGGTGATAAACTCATACCTGGGCGACAAATATGGTATCGACAGCCGCTACATCCCCTATGGTGCAGATGCTTTTACCGATGAAGAGCGTGAGCAGATGGATAATGAACAGGCGTTGAAAGAAGATTACTTTTTGCTGATGGCCCGCATGGAACCCGAAAACAATATCGAACTGATACTGGATGGTTTTCACCGCAGTCACTCGTCAAAAACCTTTAAAGTTTTGGGTAATGTGGGCAACCGCTTTGGTCAATATATAGCCGGTAAGTATAAGAACGATGAGCGCATTGAATTTAAAGGAACCATTTTCGATATCGCCAAAGTGCGCGCGTTGCAAAATAACTCGTACCTGTACTTTCATGGGCACAGTGTGGGAGGCACTAATCCATCACTGCTTGAAGCCATGGCCAGCGAAGCCCTGATAGCAGCACATAACAACCTGTTTAACAAAGCTGTGCTTCATAACGATGCCTTTTATTTTTCAAACGCCGGCGATGTTCGCCAACTGGTGGAAAATGTACAGCATAAAGAAACCGAAAAAGCTATGGTAAACAATAATCTGCTGAAGATAAAATGCCAGTTTACCTGGGAGAATATTATAGACCAGTATGAAAAGTTTGCCATTGAGTGTTACCGCAACCACAAGCATGAAGAAGTTATTGTTCCTTGAGGATAATCTTGCCAACCAGATAAGCTATTATCATTTGCTATTGGTTAGTTTGCCGTTCAATTTGTTCTATAGTCACCTTATTCTCATAAGCTTTGGCATGCACACGCCAGGGCAAACGCATCTAATTTTTGAGGATATTGAGTAAGTAGTCATTGTCCCAGCCGGCAATAAGTCGTTTTCCTTTAACGCTTCTCTTTTTAGTGGTTTCATTTTTAATCAGGTTAAGAGCAATCCAAATGATAGAGAAGTTTTCAGCAGCATCCCCTGTCCGTTTCCTGCTGCTATTCTCATGGAAAGCAACATCAAGCAGCCAATGCAATGAGTTTTCACCCCCCAGTAGGAACGAATCGCACCAGCTACCTTTGCGGCATCAACGTCCAGGCTGGAAATATAATACCGTTTCTCTTTTTGTTCCGTTTGTGAAGCTTTGAGATAACGGATACTTTCCACGCAGGCAATGGCTTTTAATCCGGCCCAACGTTCTGGCTGCTGCACATGGGAAAGGTCGGTATATATCGCATAGGTGCGGGTTTTTACACGGCCATGCCCGGAATCTACCACTGTATGCGGCGATACCGGGCTGCAAAAACGTAGGGTATCTTCCACGTCTTGTTCTAATTGACCCTGGTTGCCCTTGACTGCAATAACGTAATCCGCTCCGGAATCCTTAACTTGCTTGGTTATGGCTGTTTGGCAACTCATCGCATTAATAGTTACCATACAGCCTTTTAACGCCAATACACTCAATAGTTTTGGTATGGCTGTAATCTCGTTGGATTTCTCGGCTGTTTTTATTTGCCCTAATAGCATGTTATTTGTCCCGGCCCAGGCACTGACCATGTGGATGGCCGATTTTGTGCCTTTGCCCCGGGAACCACGGATGGTTTTGCCATCTATGCTGATGATCTCCCCCTCAGTAAGTTCGGCTACACTTTTCACCCACTCTAAAAAACAGGTTTCAAATTCCATAGGGTCTAAGGCAGCAAATACCCGGTTGAAGGTGTCATGTGACGGTATGCCGCCAGGCAGTCGCAAAAATCCTGATAGCCACTCCTTTTTTGATTCCCCGTAGGATTCTATCTCGTCCCAATTCTCACCACTGCAGATAACGGCTGCTATCGTAATGAAAATAAGTCCTATTGACTTTGTTTTGGTTTACGGAGGAGATGAAGTTTTGAGATTAAGACAAGAATTGGATCAAATAACCGATCAAAAGAGCAGAGAAGAATTAGACAAATCTATAGAAAAAAAATATACGCCTTCCGAACGAGAAACAATTGTCATACTTATTGAAAACTTGTTTGATGTATTTGAGGGATAGATTAGGTCTAATGGCGAACAAAGGCCTGTATTATTTCTTTAATTACTGTTATTGGGAACATTGTGATCGTGGGTTGTTGAGGGCATTTTTAGGCGTTGCTGCCGAAAAGGCTGGTATTCCCAAATTTAAGGCACGACATAATGAATTATGGGGAGAAATGGACAGGCAGTTGGAAGCCACGGCAGCATTTAGCGACCCACAGAATCCACGCCAAACATTCATGATAAATTTACTTAACGGAACCTACACATTAGTGGTAAAAACACGGGTAAAAAAGGTGAAATAAGTGAGCTAAAAGCAGCAAATAAAGAAAATCAGTTAAAATATCAGCTCGATTTCGCTCGGGACTCTAATGCCACCGCTCCACTGTTTCAGAGCTTTCTCAACGTTGTATTGCCCGATGAGCTTTGTCAAATGTATTGTTTGAATTTCTTGGCTATATTTCACCGATTTGAAGCTTGAGAAGACAATGTTTTTTGTACGGCCCTGGCGGTAACGGAAAATCTGTTGTTTTCGAGATTGTGAAAGCATTGCTAGGTGATAGAAATATCTGTTATCACTCGATGACTGATTTATGTAATCCCAAAGGTTATCACAGGGTTGATTTGGGTAAGGCTCTTGTAAACTATTTCTCCGAGTTGGGGACATTAAAAGATGTTGACCTTTTTAAAAAGCTTATTAGCGAAGAGCCGGTTTACGCCCGTTTGCCTTATGGTGAACCCTTTGTCGTTAAGAATTATTGCAAGTTCATGTTCAATGTAAACATCTTGCCCTATGGCGAACAGTCTGAAGCCTTTAATCGCAGGTACATCGTATTACCGTTCAGCCGGATTATACCTCTTCATGAACAAGATCCTGATCTGCATAAAAAAATTATCAGCACTGAGCTGCCAGGCATATTGAATCTTGTTATCGACGGCTTGAAAAGACTAATCCGCCAGGGTTAGTTTACCGAATCGCCGCTTAGGTGCCAAAGCCCGATAAGAACATGGGAGGTAAGCGCAAAAAGCATAGTAAAAGTACGGCTATTGAATCTGTCATCAGCCATCTGAAAGCAGATTATCACTTATGCCGTAATTTCCTTAAAGGGATATTGGGCGACTTGATGAATGTGATCCTGGCGGCGGCGGCCATGAATTTCAAACGAGTCATGAACCTCTGGCGTACAGAGGCAAATTACGGTTGCCGACTCATCGAAATCTTATTTTCATTCGTTTTATCGGGCGGGATCAAAACTCGCTAAAAAGCGGTTAAAGGTATCGTGAGGGTATCCCGTTTTCAAGTGTTAAAAACGTTTTAAACCAAGGTTCGTTCGTTTCACCAAATTCTTCAATCTCGTGCCAATCCTCGTACCCACAGATTACGGGTGCTATGGTAATGGCAATATCAAGCATGTTATGCTTTCTTTTCCGGTCTAAACGATGATCTTTCATCGTGCTAAAATAAGAAAAAATATCGACTTTTTATTCATATAACTATCTGTTTTCCAGATAAATATACAAAATAAAGGAATAGGAAACAAGTGATGATCTGCTGGTTATTAATATATTACCCAATATTTACAGCCTGTTATTGATCTCTTATTTTAATGCGTCTGCCCTGCTTTAATGGTTAATTACCTGTGTATTTCTAATAAATACGATATTTGGCTAATTATTTAAGCTACATTTGCTTAATATATAGCTTTATTTTGTGATTATTGCTAAAGGAAGAATTGCGGAATCAATTTTGGCTCCTGTTAAATTTGATTTCCACCCATTCACAGGTCCGCAATTCCCTTTATTCCATTCGTGGTTTTTTCTGCCCTTGGAATTTGTCCAGTTTATCATATTGCCGCTAACTATATTTAAGGCACATGATGAATGATATTGATTCCAAACATATAAGCCAACATTAGTGAAGCGTTGTGATTTGCTATATATCTTATTATTAGTTATTTGAATGTTAGTGCCGCTCGATATAGCTATGCCATATTGACCCGGATTAACCAAAATGTTTTTATCAGCAATTATGTAAGAACCACCGTTATCTCCAAGCATGATACCACCACTTGACGCACTAGGCCCTCCTCCGCGTATCCAGTTACCAATTATTTTAACAGGGCTGTTGAGGGTGCCGTTTGTTTTAAACATATTAATTATATCCTCGGCATTACTGGAACCTGGTATATTCTCGCATTTATTATAACTCACACTATTATTATCACCATTTACTTCATTAAACTGAACCATTTGCCCCCTTGGATAAGGGCCTTGAACATTCTTTACCTGGTTATATAAAACATTGATGCCCTGGCTTTTTACCGCATACACACCGGTGGCTATTTTTTCCATATAACAATCTTTAATCGTTATATTCTTACAATGATATATGTTTACCCCATTTCCTTTAGATGAAACAAACCGGCAATCTTGGATAGTGATATCATGGCAATTTGTCAGTTGTATGCAGCTAACATTTGAATTATCAATCTCTAATCCACTGATTACTTTGTCATATACATTATTCAGTGATATAGGAGCCGACATTTTGTAAGATGTTTCTACTTTAAAATCAGCATCCGAAATATTATTTATAGCTAATGAAGTCAAACTCTTAAAGTTAGCGTTTTTTAAGCTGAAGGCACAGTACAATAGTGTAATACCAATTATGCTGCTATAAAATTTATAGGTGCTCATGTTTTAAAGATTTTAAAATCAAATATATAGATTTAATTACCGCAATTTGAATACAGCCTTGGTGTTATTTACCGGGCAATAATGGAGTCAAAAAAGTTTGACGATAAACTCCCGCTTATTTATTTTAATGGACTGATTTGTGGAAAGATAATTTTATAGTATAGACATTGTTAAAGACGTAAAAAAATAATGTAATAAGCCGTATAATTTAAAAAGTCAGGCAAATCATAGAATATAATAAATATTAACTTGTTTTTAATTTCTCCGTGTTTATATTAGCTGTATCAGAATACAACGAACGGCCTTTGTATAAATTATCATTAGTGTCCATTAAAAAATAAAAATTGTTCTTTGAAATCATTGATAGTCTATTAGTTAAGTACTTATTTATCGCGTGACGATTTGAATTGATTACGTTAGTCGGTCAGCCGGCGTAATATGAATCAAGGCAAATATGTTTTCTTGCAATTGTCAGAGTTCTTCTGCAACGTAGTGTAACCAGAAGCAACCTTGCTAAAGCCAATGAAGACCGAAACAGCAAGATATTCGAGGAGTTTGCTTATCACCTAATCGGGTGGCCCGAAATAAACGCGCTAATGAGGATTTTGAGATAAAAGGCAACATATACGCGTTTGACTCATCCACCATTGACCTTTGCTTAAGCGTATTTTGGTGGGCAAAGTTTCGTAAAGCCAAAGGCGGAATAAAAATTCACACGCTTTTTGACATTACTACCCAAATACCAGCCTTCATACATATTACCGCAGCTTCGGTGAACGATGTGAATGCTATGGATTATATCCCTTATGAAGAAGACGCCTACTATGTTTTTGACCACGGCTATGTTGACTTTTCCAGGCTATATACCATTACTCAAAGAAAAGCCTACTTTGTAACCCGGGCTAAATCAAACCTGAAATATCGCAGAACATATTCGGCAAAAATTGATAAATCAACCGGGGTGTTATGTGACCAGACAGGTAGATTGACTGGCTTTTACCCAGCCAAAGATTACCCTGAAAAATTGCGAAGAGTAAAGTATTACGACAAGCAAAGCGACAGGACATTCATTTTTCTGACTAATAATATGGAAGCAACAGCGGCACAGATAGCGCTTCTTTATAGAAATCGATGGCAAATTGTTCTTTAAATGGATAAAACAGCATTTGAAGATCAAGTCCTTTTGGGGTACTTCTGAAAACGTAGTTCGTATTCAACTTTATTGCGCGATTATCGCCTATTGCCTGGTGGCAATAGTTGCAGAAGACCTGAAAAGAGGCCGCACAACCTACGAAATGTTACAAGTAATTAGCATATCGTTACTGGACAAAACTCCTGTAAATGAGCTGCTTAAAAGAATAGACTACAAAGATGTCAAAGAACTAAATTATAATCAACTGTCACTCAGCTTGTTTTAAGTGGACAGGTATGATAAATTATATCAATTAAAGATACCCAATCCATATACGGTAGCGTTTCATATTCTGTCCAATCAATATCTTTGCCGGGGTTACAATAATAAAATACCCCAGACCGGTTTGGTTATTACATTTGCGAAAATTACATAATGATAAAAAGAAATCTTAACCGTATTGCATTAATATTAGTGTTTATCAGGATATTCGATGCAAAATCACAATCTAACAGTCATTGGCATTTCAGCATAGAGGAGCAAACTACTTTTGCTGCGGCTGGTAGATTGCCATTCTGGTTTAGAGCCAATCAGTATGGAAGCATTCCACCGGCCGGGGTATCTGCCGGAACAATAGGAAGCATTTATAGAGATTATGATACCACTAAAAGTCATTCCTGGAATTGGTCTGTAGGTATGCAAGCCCGTGTTAATGTTGGCATTAAAAGTAATATTACATTAATTGAAGCTTTTATAAAAGCAAAAAAAGGGATATTTGAGTTTTCTGGAGGGCGTACCAGGGATGTATCTGGTATAGCAGACACGGCATTATCATCCGGCTCATTTGCAATATCAGGCAATGCGCTTGGAATCCCCAAATTAACTATCGCTATTCCTGATTATTACAGTTTGCCAATCTTCAACAAATTAATCGCCATAAAGGGAAATTATTCATTAGGATATTTGGGATCTGTTGATGTCGCTTCAACTACTTCTGTTAACCGATTTACCCAATATTATCAGCAAAATTCGTTTTATGGAAGAATTGGCCGAGAGGATTGGAAGCTCAAGCTATTTGGAGGTATCAACCACCAGGTAATGTATGGTAATGAAAGAGCAATTTTTGGTCCGCAATACATGCTAAACAACCTACAGGCAACAATTTATGCTGCAATCGGGAAAACCTATCATCCGCCTAATATCCAATATGATTATCATCTTGGCGGTAAGGTAGGAAATCACGTTGGCTCTATAGATATAGGCGGGCAATATGATTTTACAAATATTAATGTTATGTTTTACCACCAGTTTATTTATGATGTAGGTGCGATTGGGCATTTCGCTAATTTGAATGATGGGGTATCGGGTATAAGTATTAAAAATAAATTAAAAAATCGCAACAAAATAAAATGGAGCAAATTGTTGGTGGAATTTGTTGCCACAAAGGATCAGGCTGGCGGGCCAAACAGCCGCTCGCTTTCTGGAGATGAGGACTATTATAATGATTTTGAGTTTACCAATGGCTGGTCATACTACGGAGTGAACTTAGGTAACCCTTTATTGGCCTCGCGAATGTATACCCGTAATAATTTGCTTAATTATGCAGCCGACTATGTAATTGATAACCGTATATTAGCGCTAAACACAGGTTTCAAGGGAGCTGTGAATAATATAGCTATAACGATGAAGCTTACTTTCTCGAAAAATTATGGCACCTACGCTACTTCTATGTATGGGCATACTACGGGTGTCAGGCATTATGCTTCTGTCGGGGTTTTTGGCGATGTAAATCAATTTTCAGGTTACGTTGAGGGCAGCAAAAAATTCTCAGATGAATTTTGTGTTGGAGTAGCCGTTGCATATGATAATGACGGGTTATACTATAATTCACCTGGTTTGCAGCTCAAATTAAAAAAATCTTTTAATTAATATGAATATTTTGACATTTGGCGCCTCAGGCCAATTAGGACAATGTCTGAAACTGATCACTGAAAAGAAAAATATTTCTGATATTTTATTTCCTTCAGAAGAATCAGCTAATATTTTAGATGTCAAAAAAATAGAAGAATTATTTATAACCCATCAGCCTGCGTATGTAATTAACTGTGCGGCATACACCGCGGTTGATAAGGCCGAAGATGAGGTGGATCTGGCCCGGAAAATAAACAAGGATGGCGCGCTTAACCTGGCTAATGCCTGTAATAAATACAATGCCACGCTTATTCATGTTTCAACCGATTTTGTGTTTGAAGGCAACGTGCCGCGTTTACTGACAGAAGAAGATGAAGCAAAGCCAATAAATATTTATGGTTTAACAAAGCTGGAAGGTGAACAGGAGATTATTGGTATTACCAACCGGCATTTTATTATCCGTACCAGCTGGCTTTATTCAGAATTTGGAAACAATTTTGTTAAAACCATGCTTAAGCTGGGTAACGAAAAAGATGAATTAAAAGTTATTGCCGATCAGGTGGGCACACCTACTTATGGTGTCGATTTAGCGGGCGCCATTTTGAATCTCATAGCGTCCGGTAAAAAAACGTATGGTATTTATCATTATAGCAACGAAGGAGTAGCTTCCTGGTACGATTTTGCTAAGGCTATATTTGCATTGTCGGGTATTGAAGTAGATCTACAGCCTATTAAAACTTCAGACTATGTGACAAAGGCTGTTAGACCAACATTTTCTGTAATGGATAAAAGTAAAATAAAAAGTACTTTTGGCATTGAAATTCCTTACTGGCGCGATAGCTTAGCCAGGTGTATCAATATATTATTAAAATAAATGAAAGGCATTATTTTAGCCGGCGGTTCCGGTACACGTTTGTATCCCATTACAAAGGCCATAAGCAAGCAGCTAATGCCCATTTATGATAAGCCAATGATCTATTATCCGCTCTCAGTTTTAATGCTGGCAGGGATAAATGAAATATTAATTATTACCACTCCCGAAGATAATCCCGGCTTTAAACGCTTATTGGGCGATGGAAAAGAATTAGGCTGCCGTTTTGAATATGCCATACAGGAGCACCCCAATGGCCTTGCCCAGGCATTTGTAATTGGCCAGGAATTTATAGGGAACGATAAGGTAGCGCTGATACTGGGCGATAATATTTTTTACGGAACCGGCTTTGGCGAACTAATTACCGGTTTTAACGATGTAGATGGCGCCGCTATTTTTGCCTATAAAGTTGCCGACCCTGAAAGATATGGGGTTGTGGAATTCGACGATAGTTATAAGGCCTTATCCATTGAGGAAAAGCCCGCCAGCCCAAAATCAAATTTCGCGGTACCGGGTTTGTATTTTTATGACAATTCGGTTGTTGAGGTAGCTAAAAACATTAAGCCCTCTGTACGTGGCGAATATGAAATTACCGATGTAAACCGATATTACCTGGAAAAAGAAAAACTGCATGTTGGGGTAATGGACAGGGGCACCGCCTGGCTGGATACCGGCACCTTTGATTCCCTGAGCGACGCTACCGAATTTGTGCGCGTAATTGAAAAGCGCCAGGATACAAAAATTGGCTGTATTGAAGAAGTTGCTTACAGACAGGGCTTTATTACTAAAGATCGGCTGACCAGCATAGCTCAAAAATATATTAAAAGCGGCTACGGACAATATTTACTGAAACTGGGTTAAACAAAATAGTACATTACAAATACATTATAAAAAAGCATGGCAAATAAAAAAGTAGCATTAATAACAGGGGTTACCGGACAAGATGGAGCGTATTTAGCAGAATTATTGTTATCAAAAGGATACGAAGTTCACGGTATAAAGCGCCGCAGTTCGCTTTTTAATACCGATAGGATTGACCATTTATATCAGGATCCGCATGAGGATAATGTAAACTTTACATTGCATTATGGCGATTTGACGGATTCCACCAACCTTATCCGGATCATACAGCAGATACAGCCCGATGAAATTTATAACCTGGGGGCTATGTCGCATGTAAAGGTAAGTTTTGACACGCCGGAATACACCGCCAATGCCGATGGTATTGGTACCCTGCGTATCCTGGAAGCGGTGCGGATATTAGGTTTGGTTAAAAAAACAAAAATATACCAGGCATCAACTTCCGAACTGTATGGCTTGGTACAGGCTGTACCGCAATCTGAAACTACGCCGTTTTATCCGCGTTCACCTTATGCGGTAGCCAAAATGTATGCGTACTGGATCACGGTTAACTATCGCGAAGCTTATGGCATGTATGCCTGCAACGGTATTCTGTTCAATCACGAAAGTCCGCTGCGTGGCGAAACTTTTGTAACCCGTAAAATAACCAGGGGCGTTTCAAAAATAGCTATGGGCCTGCAAAGCAAGCTTTATTTAGGCAATTTGGATGCGCAACGCGATTGGGGGCATGCTAAAGATTATGTGGAAGCCATGTACCTGATATTACAGCAGGAAACCCCCGAAGATTTTGTAATTGCAACCGGCGTTACTACCCGCGTACGCGAATTTGTGCGTATGGCTTTTAAGGAAGTTGGTATTGAAATTGAATTCAGAGGAAAAGATGCCGACGAAAAAGGCTACGTGGTTAAATGCGATAACCCGGCATACCAGGTTGAAATTGGTAAGGAAGTAGTTGCAGTTGACCCTAAATATTTCCGCCCTACAGAAGTTGAGCTTTTAATTGGCGACCCTGCCAAATGTAATGACAAGTTAGGCTGGAAACCTAAATACGATTTAAAAGGCTTGGTAAGCGAGATGGTAGCTGCCGACCTGGAATTATTCCGCAGAGAGAAACTGTTGAAAGATTCAGGTTATAGCATTAAAAATCAGTTTGAATAGTAGGCTGTTTACCGTTATCTATTAAAATTACATGGAAAAACAGGCCAAAATATACATTGCCGGGCACAGGGGCATGGTGGGTTCGGCTATTCACCGCAAACTTACTAAAGAGGGATATACCAATATTATTACCCGTGTTTCTGCCGAATTGGATTTACGTAACCAACAGCAGGTGACGGATTTTTTCGCGACCGAAAGACCCGATTACGTTTTCCTGGCCGCGGCCAAGGTTGGCGGTATAATAGCTAACAATACCTACCGTGCCGAGTTTTTGTACGACAACCTGCAAATTCAAAATAACATCATCCATCAATCTTATGTGAATAAGGTTAAAAAACTGATGTTTTTAGGCTCAAGCTGCATTTATCCTAAAATGGCGCCGCAGCCCTTAAAGGAAGATTACCTGCTTACCGGTTTGCTTGAACCTACTAACGAGCCCTATGCCATAGCTAAAATTGCCGGCATAAAAATGTGCGACGCCTATAGGGCGCAGTATGGCTGTAACTATATTTCGGTAATGCCTACTAATTTGTACGGGTATAACGATAATTATCATCCCCAAAATTCGCATGTATTGCCGGCGCTTATCCGTCGTTTTCACGAAGCTAAGGTCGTCAATTCGCCCTCGGTAACTATTTGGGGGACAGGTTCGCCGCGCCGCGAATTTTTATTTGCCGATGATTTGGCCGAGGCCTGTTTTTACCTGATGCAGCATTATGATGAAGAGGGCCTTGTTAACATAGGCACCGGTGAAGATATTACCATTAAAGATCTGGCGCAGCTGATAAAAAGAATAACCCGCTACGAAGGCGAGATTTTATTCGACACCACAAAACCCGATGGTACCCCGCGTAAGCTGATGGATGTATCCAAACTGCACAGCAAAGGCTGGAAACATACCATTGAACTGGAAGAAGGCATTAAACTGGCCTACCACGATTTTTTGAGTAAGAATGGATAACCAATAGGTCATGCTGAACTTGTTTCAGCACCCCACGAGTAGATAATCAATCAGGCTGACGTTATGATGGGATCCTGAAACATTTATCCATGACATAATTTCTTTTATTGAATTTGTGACTCTGAACAGAAGGGTCTGACATTTGCAGATCAGACGATTAGCATGCGCCGGATGCCTCCTCCGTTCAGCATGACAGAAACTGGTAGCCTTCCGGCAGCGGATAGGAGAAGCCGGTGTTGAGCTGATCCTGAAAGAAAGCATCCGGATGTGAATGACCCGCCGGATAAAGGGGCGGCTACCGTAGTAAGCGTGGACACAACGGTACAGGAAAAGAACATCACTTATCCTACTGATGACAAACTGCACAAGAAGATCATAAAGAAGTGTTGGAGTATTGCCGACCGGGAAGGGATCGGTCTTCGGCAGTCTTATCGACGCGTGGTAAAGAAACTTGGGCATCAGCAACGTTTCAAAAATACGAAGAGCGGATCCCGGGCTGCCCGTAAAGCGAATAAAAAGATAAAGGTCATTGCCGGCAGGTTGGTCAGGGAACTGGCGCGCAAACTACCGTTGGACCACCTGGGTATTATCCGCCGGATTTAAAATGGTATCAGCGGGTACTTTCCCAAAAACGGGACGACAAAAACAAGATCTACAGCCTTCATGAACCCGATGTCAAATGTTATGCAAAGGGAAAAGAACATAAAAAGTTTGAGTTCGGAAGTAAAGCATCTATCCTGGTGGATTAAAATACGGGCATCATTATGGGCGCTGTTAACTTTACCGGGAAGCTGCACGATTCAAAAACCCTTCCCGAGGCACTTGAACAATACGAACGGCTTACCGGAAATCAGGCAAGCCAGGTATTTGTGGACAGAGGCTACAAAGGGCTAAAACAATACAGGGCCTCGCAGATACAGGTGCCAAAGCCCGATAAGAACCTGGGGCGGGGTAAGCGCAAAAGGCATAGTAAAAGGGCGGCTATTGAACACGTCATCAGCCATCTGAAAGCAGATTATCGCTTATGCCGTAATTTCCTTAAAGGGATATTGGGCGACCTAATAAATGTGATCCTGGCGGCAGCGGCCATGAATTTCAAACGAATCATGAACCGCTGGCGTACAGAGGCAAAATACGGTTGCAAACTCATCGAAATCTTATTCTCGTTCGTTTTAAGCATTCTTTTGCCTCAAAAATTGAAAAAGACTTTTTGAGGGACGACTAAATAAAGGGTATCCTCCGCGCTTAAATTGTTTAGTTGAGCAAATGCAAAAACCTTCGCGCTGCCCTGATTTTATGTCGCCTCGTTATAGGCGTCCCCATTTTTAAACGCGGCAGGCTAGTGCTGGTAGTAGGTTTCTATAAATTTAATAACATCATTAAATGTGAGCGTATTTGCTTTTAATGCCGCGATTAAATCAGAGATTGTTGTTTCATCAGCATATCTTTTTGGGCGAAATAATTGAATTTTCGTCAAAAACAGCAATCATTCACAGTATTCGCTATCTGATACTTTCCAATACAGGGCAGACGCATTAAAATAAGAGATCAATAACAGGCTGTAAATATATAGTAATATATTAATGACCAGCAGATTATCATTTGTTTTCTATTTCTTTATTTTATATATTTATTTGATAATCATATAGTTACACAAATAAACAAGCCGATATTTTCTCTTATTTTAGCGCGATGAACGATCATCGTTTAGACCGGTTAACCTTTGCTGTTGTTCCAAAGCAGCGTCCAGCGTATGGCCATCGTAATCATTCCCCAGAATGTTGAGTGCACCGATAATCACCCCGCTGTTTTGGGCAACTGTGATGGACACTTTGCTGCCAAACCCATATTTCTTATGTTCCTTACCTTTACTGATGCAGACTACTTCCGGTTCGTGCAGGCTATAAACCTTGTTCTTGTCCTGCCGTTTCTGCCGCAGCACACGCTCAAACAGGTCTAGATCAGTTTTATAACTTTCTGGCGGTAATTTCCTTTGCAACTCCCGTACTAATCTGCCGGTAATCATTTTTACTTTTTTGTCTGCCTTTCGCGCCTTCGCTCCGTTCTTGGGATGGTTCCTGAAATGTTGGTCAACACTCAGCTTCTTTAAAATACGGGTATAACGCTGACGAAGTACGACTCCTTCTTTGTCCGCTATCCCGATGCTCTTGTTGATGATCTTCCGGTGTAGTTTGCTGTCGGCCCTGGGTAGGTGATGTTCTTCTCCTGTACGGCCGTATCTATGCTGGCCTTATCTTCTTTACCTCCTTTGCCATTGATGCGGATACTTCTTTTTAAGATCAGCTCCACACCTTCGCTGCCAATTCGGTTACGGAAATGAACCAGCTCCGAGGCTTCACAGGGGGCTTTGGCTGTAAACACCTGCCCCCGCTGAAATACTGGTAGTAAGCATTCTCTGCCCACTGCTCTACCACGCTTTCATCGCTCAGGTTATGGATGTGCTTCAACATCAACAGCGCTGTCATCAGTCGGATCGGCTTGGCAGGGCGGCCAAAGTCTTCCCGGTAGTGCTTCCTGAACGTATCTTCAAATAGCTGCCAATTGATAGCATCCGCTAAAATGTACAAAGGGTGTTTGTTAGACAGCTGTTCTGTTAATCTGGGCTGTAAAAAGCCAAGCTGGGCGGTGTTCTTAGGTTTATTGAGCATAAGTATCTGCAAGCTTTTGATATAAAAATCGAAAAAACCTGCAGATTATTACATCCTATTTTACAAGCAATTTGTTGATAATTAAATAGTTTTTAAGGAGCGCCTATTTAGTCAAAAAAAACATCGGCTGTTAAATGCCGCAACAAGCCGTGCGGCCTGTCGGCAAGTGAAGTGATAACGATCCTGATCTGCTTTTACCTGTCGGATTACCGCACCCTTAAGCATTTTTATCTGGACTACGTGTGCAAGCATTTGGAAGGCTGAATTTCCGGGTTTGGTTTCCTATAACCGTTTTGTGGAACTTCAAAAGAAAGCGGCCCTACCCTTATTGATGTTTGTCAGTGCCCAAAGCATGGGCAGTTTGCACGGGCATATCCTTTATAGATGCCACAGCGCTGGAAGTTTGCGCCAGACAGCGGATAAACCAGCACCGGGTATTTAAGGGAACGACTGAAAGAGGGCATACTTCTATGGGTTGGTTTTATGGCTTTAAACTGCACCTGGTTATTAATGATATGGCTGAAATTATAGCATTCCGCCTTACCAAAGGCAATGCGGCCAATAATAATGAAGATATATTACTAGCTCTCTGTAAACAATTATTCGGCAAACTTTATGGCGACAGGGGCTATCTGATTAAAGAATCCGTTTTTTAAAAAACTGTTCTACAGTGGCGTTCATCTGGTCACCAGGACCAGAAAGAACATGAAAGATAAACTCATGAGCATTTATGATAAGATCATGCTGCGCAAGCGGTCAGTAACCGAATGCGTCAATGACTCCCTTAAAAATATCTGTCAGATCGAGCATTCAAGGCATCGCTCTCTTTCTGGCTTTATCATTAATCTTTACGCGGGGTTGGCCGCTTACCATACGCTCCCTAAAAGCCTTCCAACAAATCTCCGTTCTCCTTTGATCGTTCTTCCCCTTTGCAACTCGTCTTATAATCTCCTGTTTTATATCGAACTCACGTAAGTTATAAAGGATTGTTTAGTTTCTATCGATGCTATAGGTTGTCAACACCTCATAACGCAGCTATTATAGATAAGGACCGCGATTACTTATTGGGGGGGTAAGGGTAACAAGGAAACCCTACAGCAAGATTGACTGGATTCGTTCCGTTTTATAAGCCTGATGATGCCGATACAGAAGTAGATACCGGTCACGGACGAATAGAAACCAAGAGGTGTACGGTTATAAAGAACTTAGGGCATATCAGTGGGGAAAAGGAATGTGCAAAACTGACAAGTTTGGTATGGATAGAAAGTGAACAGGGCACCAAAGCATCGGGTAAGACCTAAACCCATACCAGGTATTATATTTCAAGCAAAAATGAAAACGCTGCTTATTTCCATAAAAATGGAAGGACCCATTGGGGATAGAGACTATCTCATTGAGGTCTTAAAATTTTAATGCGTCTGCCCTGTGGTTAAAGCCTATTTTGCCATGATTCTACAATTTGACGTATTGTTTCTTCCAAACTAATTGTAATATCCCATTGAGGGTAATGTGATTTCATTTTATGCAAATTGCTATAATAACAAATATGATCTCCTTCCCTATTCTTATCTACATATTCATATACCTGCACACGGCCACTAAACTTTTCAACTATCGAAAATGCTTCAATGATAGAGCAGGTATTTTCTTTTCCTCCACCTAAATTATATACCTCTCCAATTCTTGGCGCCTCCATAAAAGCCTCCATAAAACAAACAATATCATGTGAATGAATATTATCTCTTACCTGTTTCCCTTTATATCCAAATACTGAATATTTTTTGCCTTCCAAATTGCACTTAACCAAATAGCTTAAAAAACCATGCAACTCTACCCCGGTATGATTGGGCCCAGTTAAACACCCGCCGCGTAAGGCACAAGTAGGCATATTAAAATAGCGCCCGTATTCCTGCACCATTACATCGGCCGCAACTTTTGAAGCACCAAATAACGAGTGTTTGGATTGATCTATAGTAAACGTTTCCGCAATACCGTGTTCATATGTTATATCATCATAATCCCACCGCGTTTCCAATTCTTTTAACTTTATTTTATTGGGAGCATCTCCGTATACTTTATTTGTACTCATATGAATAAAAGGAGACTCTGGTACAAATTGCCTTGCTGCTTCCAGTAAATTCAAAGTTCCTACGGCATTGGTGTCAAAGTCATCAAAAGGAATAGCAGCAGCCCTATCATGACTTGGTTGTGCAGCTGTGTGTACTATTACATGTGGTTTAATCTGTTTAATTTTATTAATTATGCCTTGCCTATCTCGTATATCCAACTCATGATGATTAAAATCAGGCAGTTGTTGCTGTAAGCGTTGCTGATTCCACCTTGTATCTCCTTGCGGCCCAAAAAAAACGGATCTTTGATTATTATCTATTCCATGAATCTCGTACCCTTTAGACGAGAAATGCATACATACTTCACTACCTACAAGCCCGGATGATCCTGTTATTAAAATTTTCTTCATACTTTTAATTTTAACGATTGTTTTATAAATAAGTAAATAAATAAAGAGTTGGTGACTAAATACCGCCTCCATAAACGCCGGGGTTCAACGTATAGCCTAAAAAGCCATTCCAAACCATTTCTTTGCATCCACGTGGGTGCTTTTCTTAATGTACCTGCACAAAAATCAAAAGCAGCACCAACTGCCATCATTGCGCCATCAATCTTCCCCAAATGATTGGAAACCCATTTTTCTTGTCTTGGGCAACCTCTTCCTACAAGTATCAGGTGGGCACCTGAAGCATTAATTTTTTCAATATCTTTAATATCCTCTTCAGGGGTTGCATCCCTGAACCTGTCTGCATGAGTACCGGCAATTTTAATTTCCGGATAATTTTTATTAATAAATAAACCAAACTTATCTAAGGTTTCCTGCTTACTGCCATATAAGTAGATGCCAAGTCCTAAATCGTTCGCTTTTTTTAAAACTACCAATGTAAGTTGTGGACCCGAAACTCTGTCTTTTAGTTCTGTCTTGTGAAAGAAATTCATTGCCCAACGTGTCGGCTGTCCATCCGGAACTGTTAAATTTAATGCGTTAATAAGTTTCATTAAATCAGGGTTTCTGAAACATTCTATTAAACCATGTACAGCCAGTGCCGATACCCCATAGCTATTGCGTTTCTGGGCATTTTCAACAATTTCCTTAGCGGCCGACTCATAATCACATACAGTATAATTAACGCCAAAAATTGAGACTTTTTCCATTTTGATTTGTTATGAATTATTTGAAAAAATCCATTATAACGGATTGAAAACTTTCACCAAACGCTTTAGTGCGTTTTTTTATATCATCCATATTGTTTTCCATAATTACTTTTTCACTCCTGCCCTCCCATTTTTCTATCAATATATCTGATAGTTCTATAGTATTATATGGGTCAAAGAAAGTGCTCCGCGAAGGCGACTGTTCTCTGTGTACAGGTATATCAGATAATATAAGACTTTTTTCCATGCTTTTTGATTCTTCAACGGTAGAACTCCAGCCTTCAAAATAAGATGGATTTATTATTGAAATTGAATATTTCATAAATAATAAAACATCGCTAAAAGGGATTAGCCCCATTAACTTAATGTTCTCCTCCATGTTATTTGCCAGTATAAAAGATTTTAGTTCTTTTATATGATCTATATTTCTATCATCGTCTAAGTGGCCGCTGCATATCAGTAATATGCTGGGCTGTTTTGCTTTTGCCAATTTCATTGCTTCAAATGCTGTTTTGTGGTTTTTGTGAGACCAAAATTGATTGGGCAAAAAGAAATATTTATTCTTTATATTATACTTTTCGTTAAGATAGTTTACACTTTTATTCTCGAAATATGATATCTGCGATACAAAATGGATTACGCGGGCATTGGAAGCATATTCGGGAACGAATTTCTTATAATCATTCAAAGCATCATAACTGCTTAAAATAACAGCGTTACTGTATTTTGCCAATGACCGTAAACGATAATCTCGAACAAAAAGATGGAGTTTTGAATATAGTTGGGGTAAACGCAGGTGCTGAAAATCGGGTATCCAATTGATCTTTATACATTTTATATCCGGCCCATAAATAAATGAATGACTAAAGGCCTGGATATTGTACTTTTCTATTATTTGATTAACAGCAGGATTTTTCCTTAAAATATCTCTCAAAAAAGTATAAAAAACCCATTTTGAGCTATTTCTGTCAAATAATGAATCTCTTTGAATTTCAGCTAAATTTTCAAGCTCTTTAACAATTTCCTCATCAACATTATTCCCTAAAAACAAAACAGGCTGAATTTTCCTGTCTTCTAACTGCGATATGGCAAATAGCAGATTTTTAAGGTAATTTATTCCACCCATCCATTTTATTTTTCCATCTATTATGGTGAATCCTACCCTTATCATATGCCTTTATATTTTTTAAACCATTTAACATAACTGTTCAGCCCTTGTTCTAATTTGATTTTGGGGTGCCAGTTGGTAGCAAATACCGCTTTCACATTGGAATGATAATACTTAGGATCTCCTTCTTTGCTATGATTGTTAAAAGTTATTTTCAGGTTATTATTATCAAAACCTGCCAGCAGCATATTTAAAATCTCCTTCACAGTTATTCTTCGTCCGTAGCCTCCGTTTAAAATAAGGAATGAAAATTTTAATGCCGCCAAATGGGCCACCAACTCGCTCACATCCTTAACGTGCAACCAATCCCTGGTTTCATCACCGGTACCATGAAATAATATCTTTTCATTGTTTGCGGCAGCTATAATTTTATTACTGGCATCCCATAACAATTGCTTTGTTAATCCTTCGCCATATATTGAAAATAAACGCACTATAGCAACCTTTATCCCAAAACATTGTGAATATGATTTGCAAATTGACTCTGAAGCCAATTTATGAAAGCCATATGGGGAAACAGGATTCAGATCATCATATTCCTCAATAAGCTCATCTCTTTTAGCCCCATACACAGCAGCGCTTGATAAGTAAATGATAGAAGTTTTGGGAGAGTTTAATCTTATAAATTCTAATAGCTCTAGTGTGGAATTAACCGTTTTATGATAATCAAGATAAGGATCAGATAGTGAGATACCAACAGTACTACCTCCAGCACAATGCACAATAGTATCAGCCTTTCTTGGTATCTTTTTCAAAGCTTCAAGTGTAAGATCTGCTTCGTGCCATTCGTCTATTCCTAATCTCTCCAACTCAACATCAGATGCTGCACCATGCCCAATGCCTACTACAAAGTAACCGTTTTTTTTGAACTCTATTGCAATATTACTGCCAATAAAACCAAGTGCTCCTGTTATAATAACTATTTTATTCATTAATCTTAATTCGGTGTTGTTTAACCTAATCTATCTGAATTCCAACCAATATTTAGCCATTATAATGTGGCAAGTTTTTAATCACTTTTGCGGGCACACCGCCTACTAAGGTATATGGTGGCACATCTTTGATAACCAAACTTCCAGCTGCAACACAGGCACCTTCGCCTATTGTTACGCCTTTTAAAATCCTTACTTCAAAGCCTATCCAAACTTTATTTCCTATTTTTACAGATTTAGTGGTAACCTTTTCCCAGTTTTTTATCCCTTTCAAACTATTTAACACATCATTTTTTCTTTCAGAAAACAACAAAGAATGGGAATTATGATCAGCTATAGTACAACCCCATGATATTAAAACATCATCACCTATTTCAATTTTATCAGCACAAACCAATTTTGAGCCGCCAATAAATGTTCTGTCACCTATAATAATATGACTATCTTCCTTATCAAAATACACATTGGGTTCAATTATAGATTTTTCTCCAATTAAAACAGAACATCCTTTTTTAAAATTAAATTTGTTGAACCCTAATTTTGATCCTTTACCGATAACTAGTTGATTCCCCGATTTTATTCTTAGGTAAGCTCCGCATACGTCTCTAATTAAATTTTTTACCATATTAATCTACATATTTAATTATACGAGCCGGATTACCTCCTACCAATGCAAATGGTGGAACATCCTTGGTAATCAGCGTACCCGCAGCAATAATTGCACCCTTGCCTATTGTTACTCCTTTTAAAATAGTACAGTTAAAATTTATCCATGCATTATCACTTATTACAATCGGCGCAGTATTTATATTTACCGCTTTTTTGGGATGCCCTTCTGTAATAATTTGTAAAAAGCCTATTGCCCTTTCCTGATGATTAAGTTCATGAGAATTGGTATCCATTATATTTACGTTATGCGATATTAAAACATTATTACCTATTGTAATTTTATTGCCAGACCAAATTCGAGTACCTTCGCCTATAAAACATCTATCCCCAATTATTATTTCTCCCCCATAACCAAAAAGATGCAATTCTCCATTGATATGACTTTGATCACCAATCATTATTTTTCGAGGGTTATTTAATAAGTTATATACTCTGCTATTGCTATAAAAAACAGAAGTTGTGGAAGCGGTAACTTTACGGCGAATGGGAAAACTGAGAATACGTCGTATAATATATTTTATTGCTTTTTTTAGCGTCATGATAAATACTATTATAATCCAATTAAGACTTAAGCCGTAAACTGTGTTGTATGATATTAACAATTAAAGATAGTTTCCTATATTTAAGTATTTTTATCACTTTCTTTCTATCTGAAGGGCTTTCCTCTATTGCCGTGGGAAAAGTAAATTCATAATTATTTAGCTTAATTCTCCTGGCAGTCATTATATAGTTCTTAGCATTTTGCCCCGTGCCATCGAATCCAATCTGATCTATCAATGTTTCATATGGATATAATGTCAAGCCATTATTACTAAATATGTTCCAGTACCAAACTATTCCCCATGATTTTACTTTACCCTTCCTGGTATCGTTCAGCAACTTGAAATAATTATATGAATTATTATAATTGAATAAATACTTGAGTTTGTTATTATTTGTTAAACCTTTAACACCTGCCAATCCGTTTGAGAATATACCCCAACGGTCTGCCCACGTAGCCCAACCCCAAGTACTTGAAATTTTTAGAAAATAAGAAGGGTTTTTGACAATATTGTTTTTAGCAGGAATATGTGAATAGCCGGTTATTTGATAAACATCCTTGTTATGCTGATACATATCAAGCGAAGTATTCATATATTCAAGGAACTGCTTATGCGTAATCAGGTCGTCTTCCACTACAATTATTTTTCCAAACCGGTTTATGATGTCAGTAACGCCTTCAGATATTGATTTTACAAGTCCAAAATTAACTTCGCGCTCAATAATTGTAATACTTTTAAAACTACTGATACTTTTAATAAAATCACGCACCTGCTTAACATTATCCTCCGCCTCCGAATTTTTGGGAAAATCAGAAAAAATGAACAAATCACTATCAGCTGCCAAATAATTATTAGCGAGTGCCGTTAATGTGCGTTCTGTATGAATTGGCCTATTATAAACAAAAAGCACTATAGGAGCATAGTTACTCATGCTATTTTATTAAAAGATTTTTAACATATGAACCAAAAATCCTGCAAATATCAAATAAAAAATAGAAATAAGTTAGCTTACCATGTTTTTTTGCCCAGTTAAATCTGTATTTCAAATTATTTGCAGATCGTATTGATGACAATGAATTGAGGAAGTTTTTAAATGATTTGTTCCCTTGCCTGAAATTTACCCCCGTTGCCGAAACATGGCTTTTTACTACTGCCCCTGTAGAAACTACTATTTTATAGCCGGCATTTTTACCTCGAAGGGAAAAATCCTCATCAGCCATATAATGTGGGAAGCTCTTTTCATCGTATAAACCTAATTCCAGAAAAGCTTTTTTAGGGATAAGAGTGCCTCTTCCTGTTAGCAAATCAGAGTTTATATAATCATATGATTCAATAACCTTACTAAATGGATATATAACTTCAGTTGGAGCTTTATATTTTGCTGTAATATTATTCAAATAGGTTCCTAAATAAACAACCTTCTCTGTTTCAGAAATATTTACAGAGATGGAACCAACAAAACAAGGTTTAAATCTCTCATAAGTATTTAGCAATTCATTCAAATAATTTTCATTAACCTCCAAATCATTATTTAATGTTAATATCAGATCGTTTTCTGACCCTGACAATGAAATTGCTTTCGACACGCCCAAATTTGTTGCCCCCGCCCACCATAATTTATCAGAACCTTTTATCAGGACAACTTCAGGAAATTCATTTTCTATATTAAAAGCAGTGCCGTCGGTTGAGCCATGATCTACAACAATAATTGTAAACTGTTTGTAATTCTGAGTAATAAGGCTATTCAAACAAGCCTTTGTAAAACCCCATCTATTAAATACCGAAATAATTATAAATATCATATATTTCTCTCTTCATTAAGATAAACAATATTGAAAAAATCATATAAATAAGGGCACGCTGTCAATTGCTGGAAGAGGGTCAATTGATTTGAGTTTCAATTCAATGCTTGAGCTTTCTTATTCAAAACACACCAACGCTAATAAACTTTCCTGCCCTTTAAAGTAACATAAATCCGGGAAATATCATATAGCGGCCATTCTGTATTTTAGTTTTTTATTCACTTTATGTCTATCGGGGTTTAATAAGCCCTTCCTGGCTAATAAATTAATAAATGGTATCCCTAAATAAATTAAGTGATTAAACCACTGCTCCCCTTGTAAATTAAGCAACACGATAATTGACACTACAATTGCATAATATTTCCCCTCAAATGACAAAGCTTTATACATTAATATAAAATAGCTTAACATAAAAAGGCAACCCATGGAGGCTAAAAAAGACGAAAATCCATTACCATTACCTAAATTCTCTCCTTTTTCGGCCAGGGCAATTAACCAGGGGTGATCTGCATAGCGTGTTTGTTCGCTCAAACCATTGCCAATAATAGGATGCTTGGTGATATAATGCCAGTCAAACACCAACGAACCAAAACGTGTATTTGAATACTCCCCTTCCTCCTGCCCCGCCGCAGCATTCAATTGGGTTTCAATTTTATTTTTCAAGAAATCGGTGTCCTGATAAACAAACACGGCGGTGCTTATTATTACAGGCAATAAAAGCATCGCGTAATTTCTTTGCTTTGTACCTAAAATATAGAAAAACAACAAAACAAAGAATGATAAATACCCTGTAGTGCTGAATGTAGTTAAAAGTGCACCTATAACAACCAGCAGTTGAAATCTTTGATATAACCAATAGTATTTAAGATTATTAAAATTTAGGGCCAAACACAAAGTAATAATGCCGGCAAAGGCCCCCGGTTCCCAGAACATCCCTTGGTTTTGATGAATGTGAATACCTGAAGTACCATAAAAAAAATAAGAATACCTGGTTGGAGCGGTTTCAAGACCAGGAAAAGGTATACCCAACAAGTTTATCAGAACATACCCGATTAAAGAAATACAGCTTAGCCAATAAATTAACTTGAAAAAATAAACATTAAATTTATCCCTAAACGTAAATATAATAAGCCCACCCACAAATATTTTCGCTACAAAATTCATTGCACCGGGCCAAGAAACAAACCCAAGTGCTACTTTCTGAAACAAGAAAATAACTATTAAAAAACCAAAAATCGGAATATATAGTGAAAGTAATGCTTTATAATCCCTGATGCGTCCTCTTAATAAAAATATTGTGAGGATTAAAGCTACAATTGTTGACGCACTGCCTAAAATACCGATAAATGGATTTGCGCTAAAAAGTAAAACAAACATCAGACAATAAATCCTGAATTGATTACGATTTAATTTTAACATAAAAGCACATTAAAGACTTTTAATAAACTTAGCAGGATTACCAGCCCAAATCTCATTGGGGGGAATGCTTTTAGTTACTACGGCACAGGCTCCTATGACAGCGTTTTCACCTATAGTTACTCCTTTTAATATTGTCACATTTGCACCAATAAATGCATTCTTATTTATCGTCACTTCCGCTATTCTTATATCATCATTATTGTTATTAATACGTTGCAAGGCATTTAGGGGGTGAAAATCACTATCATATATACATGTTCCGCCTCCAATCATCACATTATCCTGAATCGTTATTTTATATTTGCAGTTTATTGCCGTAAAGCTCATACTTACATTATTACCTATATTAATATAACCACCGCGGCCAACAAAAAAACTACATTTTTGAGTGCGTCCTATTGGATTTGAGGCCATTCTGTTATTCATTCGAAAGTTGTTGCCAATGGAAAGATTTCCTGATTTGGAAACCGACACAAATGGAACACCGCTGGTTTTAAAAGTAGTGAATTTAACATTGTTGCCATATAAAAGCATCCATGTAAAAAATTGATATACAGGATTTAATATCAGGTTTCTGATCCTCTTACAAATTTTCAAAAGTGTGGTAAAACCGACCTGCATTTTTATTCTTTACCGTATTAGCTATTTATATTTTATGGGGTTTGCTTTTAATTGACTAATATATTAACTAATTCTTCAGGATTATTTACCGTGGGAATTTCGTATTGCTTGGCAATATATTCAAAGTTTTCAACCCCCGGGACATTTAATAAAAGTATCTTGCAGCCCATCGCCCGGGCCTCTAACAAGGCGGTTGAATAAACACCTACCACATTTCCAGACATTGACATAGATTTTAATATATGACTATCTTTCGGCAGAAGTTTTAAATTATATCTATCTACCAATTCATCTAATTCATTCTTATTAAACATACCATATTCTAATGGATGAGGTTTATATAATATCGTATAGTCTAAATTCTGTTCCTTTACATAGTAACAAAAATCTTTTACCCAGCTATAAAACTGGTTATGAATAAGATGTTGAGAAACAAACAAAATTGTACTCGGCTGCTTTTGAATACTTTGTTTCAAACATTCATTATTCTGTAAATATCCGCTTATATTTTGTACCACATGCTCCTGTTTTAAAGGAATATCACATCCGCACATGTAATCTTTATTTATATAATGGAAAACGGATGGGAAAAAGTTTAAACTTTCCTTCTTAGCAAAAGGGTAATGATAAAGAAGCAATTTAGGCGAAGTAAATCCATGTTGTAATTCATGTATTTCAATACCTCTCTTTTTTGCTTCGGCTATCATTGCCTGTTTGTTTATATAATTAACTATATAAATATGTTCCGGGCATCGTATACTAAATAATGTTGAGTAAAAAAAAGATTCTACTTTGAATATAATATACTGTCGCCAAAATAATTCTTCAAAATTTATGCTTAGTCCCTCCTGGGCAATAATCCCTTTCACAGCAGATACGCTTTGAGTGGGCTTACGGAAAAGTCTCATCATTAAAGATGATACATTGCCCGATATTAAAGTAAAAAAAGAAATGTTTGGAACATGAGCCGAACCACTTGTATAATCTCTATGTGTTTCATAAATACCAATTTCTTCTTTTGAATAAAGCTCCTCAATATGAGCCGTATATATATCTAAAAATTTATCATTAAAAAAAGATTTTCGGGAACATCTGAATAATAGAACTCGTTTTTTTGATATCCAAAATAATGGATTAGCCGTAATAAAACTATATATATAGTCCTTAAATTTTTTTAGAAACAGTTGAACAAGTTTTACTCTTCTATCCGTATACGATGTAGCTCTACATTTATTTAGTTTGATAAAGAGCGGGTAACGAATTAATTCCCATATTGGCACGCCATTATATTCATAGGTATATAGCAAAGGATACTTTTCTTCTATACTTAAAATATTATCAGCAACGTTGGGATACATACTTATAAATTATCATTTATTAAAATATCAACAAATTCACGCACTGCACCACTTCCTCCGCTTTTTTTGAGCTGTAGAATAAATGGGATCTCTTTTATTTTAGAAACAGCGTTTGCCGGGCAAGCAGACAAACCTGCTGAACAAAGTAAATTATAACAATTTACATCATCGCCAACATAGGCCACCTCTTGTATGCTTATTCCTTCTTTCTCACAAATTTCCAAAGCTGCTTTAAGTTTGCCGCCATCGCGTTTTCCTTGTATAAGATAATCAACCTTTAGCTTTTCTGCCCTACGACTTACAATCTGAGTGTTTTCCGATGTAATTATGGCTGTTTTAATATTGGCTTCTCTTAGTAGTCTAAAAGCCATCCCATCATGGGTATTAAATTTTTTCAGCTCGTCGCCATTTTCAGAGTAATACATTCCGGCATCGGTTAAAACACCGTCAACATCTGAAATAAACAACTTAATTGGTTTTTTTGGTCGCTTTAATTTCGATAAAACATGCTTCCTCATTAAACTTTCTGCTATTACCCAATCGTCCTCTTCATCAATTTCAATCCCAGTATGCTCGGGCATTACGAATATGCCGATTTTGCCCGACAGGCGGTTACCCGATGTTATGATATTGCCTACCTTATTAATATAAAATGCACCATTTTCTAAAAGTTCACCTTCAAACTCCTGACGACGAGGCCGTCTCAAATAGTCATAGTTTTTGGGCATTCCGGTTTTATCCCATAAAAACCGTTTAAAAGGGACACAGCTTAACATTGAATCATATCCCTCTTTAAAATACTGGTCAATAGCACCCGAAAAGTGATGCGTTTCAGTAAGTGGGGAGGTAGCCTGAACCAGCATTAATACGTCATCATGATTAATGCTGCTATCTCTAAATTTAATATATTCAAATAACACAGATTCTGTACTTGAATTATCAGCAGCATTCTCTTCCAAACGACGGTATATACTTACCTTGTCAATATCAAATCCTTTTACTGCATCTTCAATATCAACTGAGTCTGTAGCTACAATAATCTCGTCTATTACAATACTTTCCTGCAAAGCCTGAAGATTCCAGTATACTAAAGGCTTTCCGCAAAAATTCTTTATATTTTTATGGGGAATTGATTTGCTGCCGCCACGCACAGGGATAAATGCTATTACCCGTCCCATCTCACTTGGTTTTTTTTCAATTTATTTCTTTGTATAGATTCAATATTAAGGATTTCAGAACTTTTATGAGTTAGCGCTTGGGCTACAGCTTTACAATCCCTAACCAATTTACGCATCCCATCGGGTTCGAGCGAAGCTGCATGATCGGTTCCTTTCCAGGTTCTGTCAAGCGTAAAATGTCGTTCAAGCCACTCCGCACCCAATGCAACTGCGGCAACATCAACGGCTATACCTAAATGGTGACCAGAAAAACCAATAGACTTTACTCGACGTTCAAAGGCATTTTTCATGCGGCTAATCTCTAATAAACAAATGTCTTCAAATGGCACAGGGTAGCCTGAAGTACAGCTATAAAGAACCACATCCTTAGCTCTCCTCTTTTCTTCAAAGAATGAAACAATTTGCTCTTCTTCTTCCTGGGTGGTCATTCCGAATGATAGATGAATTTCGCCTCCGTAGTTTTTACAAAGGCAATCAAGCATTGCTTTATTAAGATTACAGGCAGACGGGATTTTGATCAAACTCGGGTTGATTGAAGCTATCTCCTTCGCCGAAGTTACATCCCATACCGATGTTGAATAAATAGTCCCATATTCTTCACACCAAGCCTTAAGTTGTTTATGCTGGTCAAGGTCAAATTCTAGAAATTCCCTGTGTGCCCCGTATGTGTCGCCATAGGAGTTTACCGGATTGGGATGAGGTGCATTATACTCTGTTTTTGAAAGTAATTCTTTGTTGTTTCGTTTTTGGAACTTAACAACATCTGCTTTACAATATAATGCAGCTGTGGCTATCATTTCTTTCGCTATCGACATATCACCTTTGTGATTTCCGCCAATTTCTGCTATAATTTTAGGAGTTTCCATATACTTTTTATAGATTATCTTAATTTAAACGATTTTGCTAATAATTCGACATTATCTTTTGTAACATCGAATAATTCATCCTGCGCTTCAGCCAGTTGGGTGGCTATAAGTTCTTTATTATTTAATATATATAAAGCTTTTTCTTCCAACTCTTCTTCAAAGGTTGATGATTGAATATCACAGCCCCAGTCAAGATGATTAATATCTTTAAGAAACCATTTTACCTTCTCATGCGAGATAATTGATAAAATAGGTGTCTGGCAACCAAAAGGTATCATTTGCGCATGACCGCGCATGCCAATAGTTAAAGCCGGTTTTGAATATTCCTCCACTATAAGCCTCGGATGTATTTGAAGGTTAACTATTTCGTAATCTACTTTTTCCTCATCAAGGTATGGTAAGAAGGTTTCATCTGGCAAGCAGTGTACAAAGTATTTTATTACGTAGTCCTTACTTAATTTTTTTGCTACTCTTGCAATGGCCGCAAGTTTTTGAGTAGCTTCTTGACCAAAACGCAATTCTGGCCTATCAAACGCACAGTTAAATGCTATAAATGGCTTTTCTACAGGTTTGCGGACTGTTAGCTCCGGATACAGTTTACTTAATATTGTAGTAGGGCAAGGCTGAAATTTAACTTTATGGTGAAACTTAGGATCAATATAACGTTTCATATTTTTAATTGATCCCGAATTCCTTAAACCAAAAAACACGCATTTTTCAATAAAGTTATTGATGTTTTTGGTAAAGATGGGATCAAAATCATCCTGGTCACGAAACCGGTTATACCCTACGGCAAATAAAGCAACAGGTACTTTAATTTTGTTGAAATTAGCCATAGAACAGGCCCATTGCCAGCCGCTTTCTTGATTTTTATTTGTATCCTTTAAAAACAAGCCACCGCCGCCAATTACAACGCCATTCGTTGCATTTAACAAATCAATGTATTTATTATCAACTGTACCGTGCACACGAACACCCTGCCATTCTATCAATTCATCTGAAGCCAGTTGCATGCTATCGCGTACAGCAAGTGGAAGTACTGTATCTCCGGCATTAGCATAGGTAAAAGCCGATACATGTGATATTTTAACCATAATATTGCTCCTTGGGTGTTCTCGTATTGGTGGAGCATCATAAAGCTTATTGTCTGAAGAAATAATGGTTTTTAAAGCTTTTTTTAACGCTATAAGTTTGTTCATATTATTAAAAACGTTTCATTATAAGTCAATATTGATTTGATCAGACTAATATGTTATCTAACTAAAAGAGAGATTTCTCTTGCCTTATCTGCCAATTGCTTAACGTTGTTAAAAATCACATCTCTACGCTCTTTACCTTGTTTAATCAACGATATCACGTCTGCAAGTATATTATCTATATCTCTTTCGGTAGGGATAGCAGCATACTCCTTTATGTCAGTGTATCCTAGCATCTCCTGCAAGCTAACTATTTTATGAGAATTTGAACCCATGAACACACATGGAGTCCCCCCTAACGAGGCTAATATTGAGGGATGGTAGCGCCCTGAAACAAAAACCGCTGCATTTGCTAAAATGGCCCCTCCGGTAAGTATGTCTATCTCAAGCGGATTAACAGGGGTATTTGATTTTTTACCTATGATATTTAAAAACGAGTCGCCGTGGCATGTAGGTACTATATAAACTTGTATGCCAGTGGATTTTAACTTATTTACTAAAATCTCATAAGCAGGAGTAGCCTTGTTTTTGTTCCACGCAGCTAATGAACTACCGCTTATACATATATAAGGTTTACTAAAGTCCAAATCGTGCAGGAGCAATTTATTGGTTTTATTAAGTATAATTTCTTTTGCATTAACTGGCAAATGCTTCCGATTTTCAAAGTGCTTGTACCATGAAAACAAGGCGTCGGGTATGTATTTTGAATTGGGGGTTTTTGCTATGTCATTCAATTCTCTATACGAAAGCGGATCTCTTAAGGTTATAAACTTACAGCTTTTAAATAACTCCATCATTGGGTTTACTACTCTCATATTCCTTCCGGTAACAGGGCAGTCTGAGATAATTGCATTTAAATAATATGCTTTTTTCCCTAAGGTAATAGCTAACTTTAAAATAAATAAAAAGAACAGCGCATCCCTTCGGGCAGGTGTTTTAAAAATAAAGCTTCCTTCGCCATTTAGTACAACGGCATCGCACTCCTGCACCATTTTATAAATAGCGGCCAGTTCAGGATATTTATCTTTTCTCTTATAAAAGTTGTTGATGCTTTTATCAATATTTTCATTAATGTAATCTACTACACCTATTTTTACTCCAGCCTTTCGTGCTACACGAGATAAAAAATTAAATACCCGAGGATTTTTGCTGTCTATCTTTTTAAGCAACCCGTTTGAAAAAGGTGGAAAGGACAGTATACGCACATAATTGGCATCCTTAGCCGCACTTTCAATTACACCACTAATTGTATTAGTGGTAGCCAACAAATCATGCAGAGCTGTGCTTGTGGCCCTTGCACCCCAATTTGTCCGATATCTTCCATGACCAACGTATAAAATTCGCATAATTCTATTATATTGAGAGTTATAGTTTAACTTCCTGTAGTTCAACCATTCGCCTGAATCTTTCTGATGATTTCATCATTGCTGAAAAGTTCCCTGATTCCTTAACTACGCCATTCTCCATTAAATAAATGGTATCAACATTTTTAATGGTTGATAATCGGTGTGCTATAATTATCATAGTGTAACTGCCGTGTAACTTTTCAATATTCTCCTGAATAATCCTTTCTGTTTCAGAGTCAAGTGCTGAAGTAGCTTCATCGAATATTAGCACTTCTGCCCTTTTATATAATTCTCTGGCAATGGATATGCGTTGTTTTTGACCACCAGAAATAGATATACCATTATCGCCAAGTTTTGTCAATTCCTTTTGAGGCTGATTCTGAACAAAAGAATTCAACGATGTAAGAGTTATAACCTTCCAAAATCTTTCTTCGTTCTCTTTATTACGCTCTGCCCAAAAGGTTATGTTATTAAATATATCATCATTAAAAACAACCATTTCCTGAGAGATATAACCTATTAATGAACGATAATTATCAATATTATAATCCTCAAGCGAAACCTCGTCAATCGCCAGTACACCCTCATTCGGTGATATTAAGCCTACTATCAAATTGGCAAGTGTAGTTTTGCCTGATCCACTTTCGCCAACAAAGGCAACTGTCGTATTCTTTAATATATCTATGTTAATTTTATTTAATACTTTAACATCCCCATATGAAAATGAGGCATTTCTAATTGTTATAGCGTGTTTCATTCCTAAAAACACGTTATTATTTTTCATCTCTCTCATCTCCTTCATTTCTTCGGTAAGATCGGAAACGGAATTAATTGCGCCTACATTTTGTATAAACAACTGCCACGAGGTTTGCAGCGTTATTAAGGCTGATAAAGCTCTGTAAAATAGCAGCAGGCTAAATATGATTGACGCGATGCTACCGCCCATCCATTTCACCTGTACAACTATTACTATTACTACTATTAATAATACTAATGGCTCTCTTACACTGGCTGTAATAGATTGATGAAATCCTATACTCTTGTTTAATTTTTCAGTATCATCAATTACTTGGCGCAACTTTTTTGAAAACTTTTCAAAGTAATTAGTTGCCTTTAAATATTTAAAATAATGTACTGCCTGTATTAATTGCGAATTAAAAACATTGCCCTGTTTTGAAACATTTACTGAGGCAATTTTTACCGCAGTGAATATTCGCTTAAATATTGAATTTGATAATATTGCCCCAACAGCTACTAAAATTGCAAATTCCCAGTTTGTTAAAAAGGCCATAATTACATAGGTAAGCAGCATAACCACACCGCTTATTGAAGTTAAGTAACTCGCCATTGCTGTTTGCAATTTGCCAACTTCAGCATTCATGGTATTCAAGATGTAACCGGCATCAAGCTTTAAAAAGCCTTTAAAGCTTAATTCTTGTAGGTTTTCTGTTAATTCATACCTAATACGTTTTATAAATAGTTGCCTTAAATTAACCTGCGAATTAAGCTGCCAAAATTTAACAAAACCCTTTAAAACAAACACTATAACTAAAAAAACAAGTATAGTATACAGATTAAGAGGCAAATTCAGCATTTCAAAGAACGAAACAAAGTGTCCGTGTGATTGTCTACTCTTGAGGTTTCCCTCGGAGTTTAACCCTTGCAATAACGGAATAAACATGGCCAAACCAACTCCATCCAAAAAACTCGCTAGTGCACTTATCAGCAAATTAAACAGAAGGCTTACGCCTAAAACCCGATAATAAAATAAAAAATATTCCAAAAAATTATGCTTAAATATTTTCTTCATTTATAAAAAGTCATTCGTTTTAAGTGCAGCAATAATATTAGAGCGAATGGTTATGAACTCCTGCTTTTAAATACTTTTTTCCAAAACATTTTTTTTTTAGTTTCGGTATCTTCCAAATAAGAGCCATAACCATAACCATAACCATAACCATAACCATAATAACCACCTCTGGTTGTTGATGCGATGGCATTAATAATCAGGTAAGCGCGTTTAACTTTTTTAGTGTCTAAAAGTTCGTTTATTATACCAAGTTGGCTTTTAAAGGTATAATCCTGCCGTACTATATAAAGTACTATATCTGCATATTTCTCAATACTTAATGCATCTGAAACCAAACCCACGGGGGCGCTATCAATTATGATATAATCGAATTGCTTTCTAAGCTCCTCTATTAAAAATTTAAACTTCTCACTGAGCAATAATTCAGATGGGTTTGGAGGTATAGGGCCAGAACTAATCAGGAAACAATTCTCATGAACATATAAAGGTTTAATTATGTCTTTAATATCTATATTATCAGATACCAGATAGTTGGTAAATCCTAAACTATGATCCATACCCAGTTGGGACGATAGTTTGGGCTTCCGTAAATCCAGTTCCAATAAAATCACCTTTTTACCGCTAAGCGCCAAGGAATTCCCTAAATTTAACGAGATGAATGATTTTCCTTCACCACTCATGCTGGATGTAAGTAAAAGAACCTGAGATGATGATGGATTAATTAAGTACTGAAGATTTGCTCGTAAGGATCTAAATTGTTCTGAAATAACAGATCGTGATCCTTTTACTATTACGAGGTTTTCATTGGCAACGTTTTTTCCAATTTCACCTACTATAGGAACACCCGACCCTTTTTCAACATCTTGTTTTGTAACGATTTTGACGTTTAAACTTTCCTTAGCTATTAAAACTCCTATTGGAATAAAGATACCTGCTATTAGCCCAATAAGGTACGTAAGCATTTTTTTAGGGGCAACAGGTGAGTAATTACTTTTAGCAGGATCAATTATCCTAGAGGCTGAAATTGTAGAATTCTTTGTTATTGCTGTTTCTTCCTTCTTTTGTAAAAGATATAAATAAAGTCCCTGTTTAACATTTTGCTGACGTGTATAATCTAAATAGATTCTTTGAAGTGTCGGAGCAGATTTAATTTTACCGGCAATTGTGGCATTCTTTTGCTTAATTTCTCCTCGGCTCACCTCCAGTCCTTTTTTGTATACATCAAAACTCTTTTCCAAATTACTTCTGACCTGCTCTATCTGGTCATCCATATTTTTTACTATCGGATTGGTTGTTTCATATGATAAAGCCAGTTTGCTTCTTTCTACCAATAGCTCATTATATTTGATAATTCCCTCACTAAAAACTGGGTCCTGAACCGATAGGGTATTCGGGATTATTGTTTTGTTATCGGAATTTTTGATATATTTCTCTAAATCATTTATTACACTAAGCTGAATATCTAATGCATTTAACCTATTATAATAATCACTTGAATTGGTAATCAAAACTTTAGATTGTTCGGTTACATCAACCAGATTATTACTTTGTTGAAATTCTTCCAGCTTGCCTTCCGCACCTGAAAGTTCCTCATTAACAATGGATAGTCTTCTTCCAATGAATACGAGTGTGCTATCGGCAATTTGATTTTTATTTTCCAAATCTTCGTCCAGATACAAATCCATCAAGGTCTGCAGAATCACTTCTCCCTTTTTAGGGTTTGGATATTGAAATGTTAAATCCAAAGTTGTACTTTGTTTGTCCGACAATTCAACATCGAATCTTTTGCTTAACCCTTCATAACATGCCTCGGGTGATTGAACCAAAATTGAGTATGTTGAACCTGGAGCAACAGGAAAATCAGCCTTTTTACTAAGGGTAAAATAATATTGTGAAAGATTAATTGTAGAACCAAGTTTTACTTTTAAATTGATATTGTCCGCATCGTTGGTTAATTCGACAGAATCCTTGTTTAATATTGTTACATTGTATAATTTAGTTATAATGGTGTCGGTTTTAAACCGGATATTTACAAAAAAAGGCTCTGAATTATACAATTCAGTTGAATTAAAATATCCTTTATTAAAAACGGTAACGTAAAGCTGAAGCTTATTAATAACATGTGACATCAGGTTTCTTGATTTCAGTATTTCTAGCTCATTCTGGGCATTGCTGGGTAAATCAAACAAACTGGAAAAATCTATTCCGGCTGAACTAGATCCGCTAGTTTGAGACTTCTTTTCATCATCAACTAATATTTTAGAATTTATTAAATATGAAGGAGTAGCGTATTTGTTATAGACAAAAGCCAAACTAAGACACAAACATATCCATAGTGTTATTATAAACCAATGTCTTGCAAGCTTTGAAATCCATAATTTGATGTCAAGCTCGTCCTCTTCCGGAATTATATTATTGTCTGAAGGATGATAAGTACCCATGTTATAAATTTAAAATTTCATTCTGCTAACCAATACAATTAAAAGGGACAATGCCGTACCAATTATTGCAAGAGTTTTCGCCTGAGTTATATCAGTAGCCGCAGATTTTGCTTTACTTGGTTCCACATAAATAATATCGTTTTGACGTAAATAATAAAAATTTGAAGTCATAATATTGCTTTTAGTTAAATTAACTCTATAAGGAGTTTTTGTTCCATCAGCATTCTCTCGTATCAATAACACATTGTCTCTTTTACCATAAATAGTTAAATCACCCGCCATAGCAAGTCCATCGAGTATATTTACCTTTTCATTGGGAACAATATACTGTCCAGGGTGCAAAACCTCGCCAGTTACACTAATTTTAAAATTTGCATAACGCACAATAACCGTTGGGTTTTTATAAAGCTTTGACGCTAAATCATTTATTACTTTTCCGGCCTCTGTGGTTGTATAGCCCGCAACCTTTACCTTACCAATTATTGGCATATTTATCTCCCCGTTCTCGTCTACAAGATAGCCGGAAAGAATTTGGGACGACGGTACTGCTGTGCCTACAGCATTTCCACTGCCGGCAACAGAAACATTACCAATATTTACGATTTGTGATGCTAAAGGATCCGCCGTTTGTAATATTACGGTAAGGAGATCATCAGTCTGTATTTTGGGCGGCGTGTAATCACCTTGCCCAATATTCGCAAGTTGGCCTGAGTCAGGAATATCATCAAAATATTTAATTTTTTTAGCGCTCGAACAAGAGATCATCGCCAATGACAAGTATAAAATAGATGTAAATAAACAAAATTTACTTATTAAATATTTTCTCATGTAATATATTTAATTAACACTTTAATTGAACTAAATAATAGTGCAATATACGATTTGTATTTTTACGACAAGGCTGCAATTGTTATTTTTACCGAATTATACCCCATATTCTATTTAATTAATAACAAAAATGAACATATTATTAATAAATTATCAATACATCATCAAGCTTGCCCCATCGCACCGCCAAAATTCATAGGGAAGCCCGGATGCTCCTGCTGAACTTTTATGCGGCCGTTCACCGATTCAAACTTTTCAATATTATCTTCAAGCGCGGTTAACAGCCTTTTAGCGTGTTCGGGGGTTAAAATAATCCTTGATTTTACCTTGGCCTTAGGAATGCCAGGCATCACCCTGATAAAATCCATCACAAATTCGGAGCTTGAGTGTGTAATTATTGCCAGGTTGGCATAAACCCCTTCCGCAATTTCTTCAGATAGTTCAATGTTTAATTGATGTTCGTTAGATTCCTCCATTATAATATGTATAATATGGTATTTGTATTATTATTTCAACTATGCAAGCTATTATTCGCTCTTTCCGTTACTCCCCAATATATCAACCATCAGTAAATCAGTACATTAAACAACAATAATGATAATAATAGGTTTGGCGCAGATGAAGCAAGGGGCCCTCCCCCCTGGTATTATAATATATGCCCGCCTTTAAAACAACAAGGCCTTCTATATTAAATACAGAAGGCCTTGCAAAAGTAATAAATTATATGAAACTATCAGGCTTCAACCTCTTCAGTCTTTGATGCCATTAAGCGGTCAAATTCTTCCTGAGAACCAACGCGGATATTGTCATATACGCGCAAGCCAGTTCCAGATGGAATTAAGTGTCCTACAATTACGTTCTCTTTCAAACCAAGCATTTTATCTTTCTTGCCTGCTATCGCTGCTTCGTTCAGTACCTTGGTTGTTTCCTGGAACGATGCTGCCGAGATGAACGATTTGGTACCTAACGACGCCCTGGTAATACCTTGCAGTATCGGGCTTGAAGTAGCCGGGATAGCATCCCTAACCTCAACCAGTTTCATATCCTTACGTTTCAATACAGAGTTCTCGTCGCGCAGTTTTCTCAGCGATACGATCTGTCCTGATTTTAACGTGGTTGAATCACCTGGCTCGGTTACTACTTTCTTATCGTAGATATCGTCATTTTCCATCATGAAATCCCAGCCGTCAACAGCTTCACGTTCCAGGAAACGGGTATCTCCCGGATCTTCGATCGATACTTTCTGCATCATCTGGTGTACAATCACTTCAAAATGCTTGTCGTTAATTTTTACACCTTGTAAACGGTAAACTTCCTGTATACCATTCACCAGGTATTCCTGTACCGCGGCCGGGCCTTTAATAGCCAGGATATCGGCAGGAGATATGGAACCGTCTGACAGTGGCATACCGGCTTTAACAAAGTCGTTATCCTGTACCAGGATGTGTTTTGAAAGCGGTACCAGGTATTTTTTAACCTGTCCGTCGCGGCTTTCAATGGTCATTTCGCGGTTACCGCGTTTAACGCCACCTAAAGTTACCACACCGTCAATCTCGGTTACTACAGCCGGGTTAGATGGGTTACGTGCTTCAAACAACTCAGTTACACGTGGTAAACCACCTGTAATATCCCGGGTTTTACCGGTTGAGCGAGGTATTTTTGCAATAACCTGTCCGGTTTGCAGCTTCTCTTTCTCGTCAACCGCAATGTGCGCGCCTACAGGGATGTTGTATCCCTTAATCACGTTACCTTTGTTGTCAACAATCTGAATAACCGGGTTCTTGGTTTTATCGCGGGTATCAATAATTACTTTTTCGCGGTGACCGGTTTGCTCGTCAGATTCTTCGCGGAAGGTGATACCTTCTAATACAGCGTCAAACTGAACGGCGCCTGCAAACTCAGAGATGATTACCGCATTGTACGGATCCCATGAGCAGATACGGTCGCCACGGCTGATCTGGCTGCCATCCTTCACATACAGGTATGAGCCGTATGGAATGTTGTTGGTCATGATCACCTTGTTGCTGCCCGGTTCCAAAATACGGAATTCGCCCGAACGGCCCAGTACTACTTCAACCTTGCCATCTTCAGCAGTTTCAAATTCAACGGTACGTACGTTTTCAAATTCAATAATACCTTCGTACTTAGCGTTGATCTGTGATTCGGCCGCGATGTTTGACGCGGTACCACCCACGTGGAAAGTACGCAGGGTTAGCTGTGTACCCGGCTCACCGATGGATTGTGCCGCGATAACACCTACAGCCTCGCCGCGTTGTACACGTTTACCGCTGGCCAGGTTACGGCCGTAGCAAAGCGCGCAAACACCACGTTTGCTTTCGCAGGTAAGTACCGAGCGTATTTCAATGCCCTCCAGCGGAGAGTTTTCAATAGTTTTGGCAATTTCCTCGGTAATGTCCTGTCCGGCGCTAACCAGCAGTTCATTAGTGATAGGGTCATGCACATCATGCAGTGATGTACGGCCCAGTATACGATCGTACAATGGCTCAACAACATCCTCGTTATCTTTAAGGGCAGTTGTAAAAATACCTCTTAAAGTACCGCAATCTTCCTCGCCAACAATCATATCCTGTGCAACGTCGTGCAAACGACGGGTCAGGTAACCGGCATCGGCTGTTTTCAAAGCCGTATCCGCCAAACCTTTACGTGCACCGTGTGTAGAGATGAAGTATTCCAGTACCGATAAACCCTCCTTAAAGTTAGAAAGGATCGGGTTCTCGATAATTTCACCGCCCGAACCTGATTTTTGAGGCTTAGCCATCAAACCACGCATACCGGCTAACTGACGGATCTGCTCTTTGGAACCACGCGCCCCGGAATCAAGCATCATATAAACAGAGTTGAAGCCCTGGTTATCGGTACTTAAAATTTCCATTACATTCGCGGTTAAGCGGTTGTTGATACGGGTCCAGATATCGATGATCTGATTGTAACGCTCGTTGTTGGTAATGAAACCCATGTTATAGTTGTTCATTACCTCTTCCACTTCCTTCGAAGCCTGATCAATCAGCGTAACTTTTTGTGCCGGGATGTTAATATCCTTCAGGTTAAATGATAAACCGCCCTGGAATGCCATTTTGAAACCTAATTCCTTAATATCATCCAGGAACTGGGCCGCGCGTGCCATACCGGTGTTTTTCACTACCTCGCCAATAATATCACGCAGTGATTTCTTGGTCAGCAATTCATTAATATAGCCTACTTCTTCGGGTACGTGCTGGTTAAACAGTACGCGGCCTACGGTAGTATCAATAAGTTTATTTACAATGCTGCCATCCTTTTCCTTCACATTCGCTTTTACTTTAATAAAGGCGTGCAGGTCCAATTTTTTCTCATTGTAAGCAATAATTACTTCTTCTGCCGAATAGAAGGAAAGGTTTTCACCTTTAATAACGCGTCCTTCGTCGGTTTTGCGGCCTTTGGTAATATAGTAAAGGCCCAGCACCATATCCTGCGATGGTACGGTAATTGGCGTACCGTTGGCAGGGTTCAAAATGTTGTGCGATGCCAGCATCAAAATCTGGGCTTCCAAAATTGCCGCGTTACCCAGGGGTACGTGAACGGCCATCTGGTCACCGTCAAAATCCGCGTTAAAGGCGGTACAGGTTAAAGGGTGCAGCTGTAAAGCTTTACCTTCCACCAGTTTCGGCTGGAAAGCCTGGATACCCAACCTGTGCAGCGTAGGCGCACGGTTAAGTAATATAGGGTGTCCTTTTAATACGTTTTCCAGAATGTCCCAAACTAATGGGTCCTTACGGTCAACAATCTTTTTGGCCGATTTTACTGTTTTAACCACACCACGCTCTATCATTTTGCGGATGATAAACGGTTTAAACAGCTCGGCAGCCATATCTTTTGGTAAACCGCACTCGTGCAGTTTAAGGTTAGGGCCTACCACAATTACCGAACGTGCCGAGTAATCCACACGTTTACCCAACAGGTTCTGACGGAAACGGCCCTGTTTACCTTTCAGGATGTCTGAAAGCGATTTCAAGGCACGGTTACCTTCGGTTTTAACCGCGTTAACTTTACGTGAGTTATCAAATAAAGAGTCGACGGCTTCCTGCAGCATACGTTTTTCGTTACGCAGAATTACTTCCGGCGCTTTGATCTCGATCAAACGTTTTAAACGGTTGTTACGGATAATTACCCTGCGGTAAAGGTCATTCAAATCCGAAGTTGCGAAACGGCCACCTTCCAGTGGTACCAACGGGCGCAGCTCGGGCGGGATAACCGGAACGATCTTAACAATCATCCACTCAGGGTTATTTTCTATCCGGGTTTTAGCATCGCGGAAAGCTTCAACAACCTGCAGGCGTTTTAAGGCCTCGTTTTTACGTTGCTGAGAAGTTTCGTTAGCTGCCTGGTGGCGCAGATCATATGATAACTGGTCAAGGTCAAGGCGTTTTAACAGCTCTTCTAAAGCTTCGGCGCCCATTTTGGCCACAAATTTCTGCGGATCCTTATCGTCCAGGTATTGATTTTCTTTTGGCAGGGTATCCAATACATCCAGGTATTCTTCCTCGGTAAGGAAATCCATGGTGTTGATGCCGTCTGCTTCTTTAACACCGGCCTGTATTACTACATAACGTTCGTAGTAAATAATCAGATCCAGCTTTTTGGTTGGTAAGCCTAACAGGTAACCAATTTTGTTTGGTAACGAACGGAAATACCAAATATGCGCAACAGGCACCACCAGGTTGATGTGGCCCATGCGCTCGCGGCGTACTTTCTTTTCGGTTACTTCAACACCGCAACGATCGCACACGATACCCTTATAACGGATACGCTTGTACTTACCGCAATGGCATTCATAGTCTTTTACCGGACCGAATATACGCTCGCAGAATAAACCATCACGCTCGGGTTTGTAGGTCCGGTAGTTAATGGTTTCTGGCTTTAAAACTTCACCGCTTGAACGCTCCAGGATAGACTCGGGAGAGGCCAGACTGATGGTAATGGTGGTGAAATTGCTTTTTATTTTATTATCCTTTTTGTAAGACATATTTCTTTTTTTAAAGGTATTTTTTGGGTAAAAGGTGAAAGGCTAAAGGTGAAAGGTTTTACCCTTGCTTCCACCTGCCATTTACTTAGGTATCGGTAAAAGGCGAAAGAAAACCTTTCACCTTTTACCTTTATCCTTTAACCTTATTCTAAGGTGATATCCAAACCTAAACCTCTTAATTCATGAACCAATACGTTGAATGATTCCGGAACTGAAGGTGTTGGCAGGTTTTCACCCTTAACAATAGCTTCGTATGTTTTGGCACGGCCAATAACGTCGTCAGACTTAACGGTCAATATCTCCTGCAGGATGTTGGCTGCACCGAATGCTTCCAACGCCCAAACTTCCATCTCACCAAAACGCTGACCACCAAACTGGGCTTTACCACCCAGCGGCTGTTGTGTAATAAGCGAGTACGGTCCGATTGAGCGGGCGTGCATCTTATCATCAACCATGTGGCCCAGTTTCAGCATGTAGATAATACCTACGGTAGTTTGCTGATCGAAACGCTCGCCGGTTAAACCGTTATACAAATAAGTACGGCCCGATTCAGGAATGCCGGCTTTAGTAACCCACTCTTCCACTTCATCATGGCTTGCACCATCAAAAATCGGGGTAGCGAATTTTATGCCCAGCTCTTTACCGGCCCAGCCCAATACGGTTTCGTAGATCTGGCCCAGGTTCATACGCGAAGGTACGCCCAGCGGGTTCAAAACAATATCAACCGGGGTGCCGTCTTCCAGGAATGGCATGTCCTCATCGCGAACGATGCGGGCAACGATACCTTT